>JAEEGL016118496.1_pt1 | contig 23742 bp, 13 predicted proteins | sample 9134231 | NCBI WGS metagenome assembly JAEEGL01 (sample SAMN16246548, study PRJNA631951) | gut metagenome | biome: gut microbiome; feature: rumen; material: fiber-attached | host: Bos | place: Iran: Karaj | collected 2018-10 | reverse complement strand
GGACCTTTTTTCTCCCCAATGCCGTTCATTCGCTCAAAAAAATCCCGTTCACCTGGAGGCACTTCGTCTCCCCGTCGCGGACCTCGATTTCGGCGAAACCCGTGGTAGCGACAGACGGAACGACTCCGAAGAGCGCCGTCACGGCGTAGACCTTGTATTTTCCGGCGTCCAAATAAATGTTTCCGTAGTTGGACTCAAGCCCGTGCTTTTCGTTCCACACTCGCGAATATGACGCGGCCCCCGACTTCTTGGCGTACACGCTCTTCAAGTAAACGGCGTCGGACTCCGTGTCCACGACCAACAAGCCCTGGCCGTCAGGAATTCCCATGGCGCAGGACGCGAGGGAAAGGCAGGCCGCGAGAGCGGCGCACGCGAAAAGCGCCTTAAAAACTCTTTTCATAGACACCTCCTTCTTTTGAAGCACGGCTCAATGATAGCGCGGCTTTGATTTCTTGTCAAGCACTTTTCAAAAAAAAATCCGCCGGAAGGCGCGTTTTTTTTCAAGGCGCGCTCTTCGGGGCGGTTTCTCCGGGAGGAGGAAAAGCCGGCATTAGCCTGGGCAGACTTCCTTTGACTCCTTTGCGTAAAGAAGGTCGGCTTCGCGGGCTTTCAGCTTTTCGACAAGCTCGGCGAAGTGGTTTCCCTCGCCGCCGGGGAGCTTGAAATTCCAGACGAAAAGGCTTAGAAGGTCTCGGAGCTCCTCCCCGAACCAGCCTATCCTGACGTAAAGTTTTCCCGGCTCCTCGGGAGACTCGGCTATCGCGGAATAAGAGTCGACCTTTTCCTTCGCCCTTTTGGCAACGGAGCGCTCCCATTCCGTGAAGTCCCCGCTCTCGGACGCGTGGCACAGGAAGCCGTACAAATTGTTGAACGAGTTTTCGCTGTAGTCGTCGAAAACCCTCGAGTCCCTTCCCCACACCCCTTCCTCCTTCAGCTGGCCTTGCGGCGGACCTTGTTCCTCGCGAACGGGAGCCTGAAGTCCCCCGCGCGAGCCTTGAAATATCCTTCGAGGGCTGAAAGCCTCTCGGCGTACCTTCCGTGCCTCGCGGCCGATTTCGAAAGCCATTCAAGCAGCTTCCGGCCGTCCGTGAAACCGTAGAATTCGATTATGCGGCTCAGCACCGTCTCGTTCCATTCGTTCCTTTCCATAGTCAGGCCCTCCTTTCGGCGGCGGCCGACACGGCCCGGACTTCGGCGCGGTATTCGCTCACGCCCTTCGTCCACAAGACGGCGCAAAGCGCGATTCCGAAGGCGACGGAAAGCCAGAACACTTCCCCGCCCTTTTTTATCCAAAGCTTTCTCGCCGCAAGCCTCGCGGACTTCAGTTTCGAAGCCAGCGGACCGGGACGGAAAAAGAAAGCCCTTCTTGAAAATATTTTTCTCGCAAACTTTTCTTTGCTCATAAAATTCCTCAGCGCTCCACAGAAACGTCCCTTGCCTTCTGCTTCTTTTTCGCGGGCTTCAGGGAATCTTCGTAAAGCTTCTTTAGCCTCTCGGAACCGTCCTTGTCGTAGAATTTGTCGAAAACCCCGAAGGCGCACTCCTTCAAAAACGCGTCGACCCTTTCCTTGGAGTCAAGGCCCGCCGCGGCCATTCGGCCTGAAAGCCCATCCTTCGGAAAAAGGGCGAGGGCCCTGTCGGCGCAGGCCCGGACGTTGGGAAGGCGTTTTATTTCGGACGGGCGGTTGTTGAGCCCCTTCTTGTACAAGGCCATAGCGCAGGCCTTCCACTCCTCCTTGTCGAAATCGGGAAGCGCGAGAACTTTGGCCTTCTCCGCCTTCTCCGCCGCCAAGTCCTCTATCCATTTCTTTGAGTCGCCTTCAGAATTAGACGCCCGTCCGGCCCAATAGGCGGCGTCCTCAAGCGCCTCGACCTTTTCGATTCTTTCGATGTCGGGGAACGGGCTGTTGGCCTTGTCGAAAGCCTCAATTTCCTCTTGAATTTTCTGGGCCTCTTCGGCGCAAGCCCCGGCGGAGTAAGGGCGGACACGGCGATACGCTTCGTCCTCCCTCCACTCCTTCGTCCAGCCCCACATTTCCGACGGAAGCTTTATCTGGACCTTCCCGTTGTTGAAAAAGCTTGGCGAAATCCAATCCGTAAGGCAAACGTTGACGCGCTTTTGGTCGCCGCGGCTTTCGGCGTATTCGGCCATTTTTCTCGCCATCTCATAGCTTGTGCACAAATTGATGAACTTCGCGTCGGTGTTTTCCGCATGCCCCCAGCCTGAAAGGAATTTGTCCACGCACGTCAGCGCGTACGGGTATTTACCGCAGTTCACAAGGCGCAAGTCGCCCGCGATTCTAAATTTGCTTTCCATCACATACCCCTTCCGCCGTAGGCGGCGTCAACGGCGGCCTGGGCCTTCCGCTCGCTCTCGAAATTTTCGGAAAGCGAAAGCGCGTTTTTCTTCGCCTTCGCGGCCTCCCGCTTCAGCTCCTTCTTCTGCGACTTCTCGAGCTCGACTATCTTCTCCCGGACGGGATCGAGCGGAACCTCGTACCTCGTGTTCTTCTCGCGGTTGGCGAGGATTATGGTGTTGCGCTCGCCGAGATTCTTCGAACAGCCGACGATTTCGAACGTCATCTGGGGGGTTGCCACGGTCCTTCCTTCCAGCGAGGTGAACTTCATGGCGAGCTTCACGGTCTCCCCGACCCTTTTGTTGGTTCCGGGAATGAGCTCGCCCTTCTTGAGCTGTATGTCGTCCTTGTTGAGCTCGTATATCATCGAGGCCTCGGCGGGACCGCCGGGCCTTCTGTCCGCCGTTATGGCCGCGCCCTTTAGCTTCGAGTTCTCCTCGAAAACGTGGACGAGCATCTTGTCGTAGTCCTCGCCTCCGGCGGGCCATTGGTTCCTCATAGCGTTGAATCTATGTTTTTCCCACTGGCTCATACCATTCACGAGGTCGCGGGCGATCCTCATCGCGTCCTGCGGGTTTTCCGCCGACGCTCGGCACCACACCTTGAAATTGTGGAGGAAATTCGCGGCCGTGTTCATTCTCGTCCTGTTGCGGTCGACGCCCATTTCCTCGCCGTACTTCTTGTGGAAGTAGTCCCACTCGTACGAGTCTCCGGCGTACTGCGACTTCTCGCGCTCGAATTTCTCGTGGACCGACGCGATTCTTAGGTATTCCCTCTCGGGAATCTTAACCTTCTCTATCGTTCCGTCGGCCGTCTCCCTTTCGAGGACGACCTCGTTCATCGCCGGATTGTCCTTGTTCTTCAAGAGCTCCTTGAAGCGGCAGCCCTCCTTTATGTCGTACTCGTCCTCTCCGACCTTCACGCCGAATTTAGGCACCGGAATTCCGGGCCTGTACATCGTCTGCGTCGAGAACTGGTTGGGGTCCGGCGAGGGGGCCTGCTGCCCCTGCGCGGGAGCGCCGTAGCCGCTTTCGGCGGCGGAGGCGTTTTCCTGGACGGGACTTGGCTCCTCCCTTCCTTGCGCCGCGCCAAGCTTCGCGTTGAGCTGCGCGAGCTGGCTTTGAAGGCTCGCTATCACGCTTTCAAGCGAGGAGACCTTCGCGTTCAAGCCGTCGTTCCTGAGCCGCTCCTCGAGAAGAAGCTTTTTCAACGCGTCCACGCTGGGCTCACCCTCTTGTTCGGGAACGGGAGCGGCGCTCTTCCGGCTGTCGGGAGCCGGCTCCTCGAGCTTGTCCGAAACCGAAGCCTCGCCTTTTCCAGCGGAAAGGCCGGACGAGATTTCTTTCTCAAGCCACTCGCTCGCTTGGGCGGGGCTTTCCGTTCCGGCGAGCTCCGCGACCTTTCTGCTTATCGCGACGCGGTCGGCCTTCGAGTAGGACTTTCCGACGCCCTCGAAAAGAGCGGCGAAGGAGGCGTATTCGGGCTCCTCGCCCTTCTCCTCTTTCTCCTTCATGGAGGCCCAGCCTTCGCGCATTTTCTCGACAAAGCCCTCGTAAAGCTCTTCCGCGGACGCTTCCTTCTCCTTAAAGCCCTCCCGGTCGGGAGCGGCTTCTGCCTTCTCCTCGGGAGCGGCCGCAGTTTCCTCCGGCTTCTTGCCCTTTCGCCTCGCCGGGGCCTTCTCTTTCTTCTTTGCCATTAGTTTATCCTCCTCCGTTAAAACGGTTTCTTCCCTTGTTTGTCCGCTTGTCTCGCGGCCCTTCGTTATTTGAAGCCCGGACATCAGGTCCTTCATGGGGCTTGAAAGGAACTCCTTCAAAAGCTCCGCCCTGACGGTCTCCGAGACGTAGTCTTCCTGCCCGAGCTCGGGGACGGCGCCGAATTCCTTCGCGACGAACTCCGAAACCTCCCTGTCCCAGTCTATCGCGGCATCCTTCTTAAGCTCCCCGTCCCTCTCCGCGATTTTGGACAAAACTTCGTCGGCCATCTTTCCGCAAATCCTGGCGTGGACCTCGCTCAAAAGGAGGTCGTCGTCGCCGGCTATGTCCCCGTAGTTCGGGTCGGCCTTGACGTCGTTCCAATACTTTGTGTCCTTGAAAACGTCCATTCCTTTTTGCCACAATTCGGGGTTCGCCCTCTGGGTGTACGCGTCCCATAGGTGCGTGTACTCGTGGACGGCGGCCTCGCTCGTCATCACGTCGGGGTTCAAGTAAACCTTTCCTCCGTAGGCAAAGCCGTAGACTTCGTTTTCGCGGACAAGCTTTTGGCTTTTTTCGCTTGACTTTTCTTTTTGTTGTGCTATACTTGAATCGTCGCTTACGTCAGAGATAGCCGCTGCGGTGTTTCCTTCGGGATTCTGCGACAGAGGAGTGCTGCCCTCTAGCGACATTTTTTTCTCCCGCTCTTTGGCGGGAGTTATTTTTTCATAGCGCGTTGTATGCAATCTTTTTTCCGGCATATTATATGTGCTGCCGAACAAAACTATTTTACCATTGTCATTTTTCACGAAAAGACAATCTGCCAATTCTCCGTATTTTTTTACAAAACCAAAAGATTTTTGTTCTACGTCAAAATAAATATCAGAATAATTGTCGAGAACATTTTGAATGTTTTCATACAATCTAGCATCACTATGGCGATTCATGTAATGATGAATAAGATAAGATTTGTCGGCGTATAAGTGATAATCTTCAACCCCTTCAAAAATGCTCATGCAATTTTCAGATATAACGCCTATTGATTTTCTTTCGTCATTATCCTTAAAAAACATCTGAACATCTTCTTTTTCTTTAAACCAAAGGTGTTCGGCGTTTTCATCCGCCTCAGACAACCAGCTGTCGATTGTTTTTCGCGCTTCAGCCTTTTCAAACTCCTTAATTTTGTCAATCTTTCCTTCCAGCGATTCTCTCCTTGACATATTCTCCTTTATGAGATTGTCAAGAATGTCGCTTTGACGAAACTGGAGAGATTCAAGAATTTCTTTCAGCTTATCTTGTATTTGAGGAATGTAGTCTTTTTGCGACAAAAGTTCTTTAGTTTCATTAAGACAACTTGAGGCGATTTCTCTGAACGGAAACCCACCATATCCAATATGTTTTAAATTACTGTTAATTATTGATTCATTAGAAGTAATGTCGAAAAATGACATGGAATGAAAACCATGTTTATATCCAGGTGTGTTGCAATTAAGGCTTAAAACCAAGTGTTCATTCCATGAATCTTTTCCAATAAACAACTCAAAGTTTGTTGATGGATGTTTTTCATAGTTCAAATTAGAAATTTTAATGAATTCATCGTTCGGGAAAATATCTTGGTACTTTTGCATTTCAGCAACAAAAGACTTGAATGAATAATCGTTGACTTTTCCTTCTGTTTTAGCGATGTCGCTTGCCTTTTCTTTTTCTTCGTCAATTTTCGCTTTTTGATTCTTTATGGATGAGCTGAGTTCGTTTAGTTCAGAAAGGCTAACGGCCATCTTCTGTACGAGTTTTTCCTGCTCAAGAATCTTGTCGAATTCCGCTTTGTCGGTCACGACTTCGATGCCTGCCGCGTTGAGCTTCTCAAGAACAAAATTAAGTTTTCTTTTTTCCATAGTTCTTTCTCCTCGCAAGTTATTTTTTCTTTGGATTTGCTTGTTATGCTTTAAATAAACGTCTTGATAGAAACGAGATTGCTTTTCGTTTTCTATGAAAGTGGAATTTGAGTTTTTTAATTTTTCTGAAACGATTACCTCGTTTAATTTTTCTAATTTCGAAAGTTCTATTTTGTATCTATCAATTCTATTTTCAATATCTTTATGAATTTTGAATTCTTCAATCGCACCTCTAATAAGAAACGACTCAAAAAAGGAGTTTAGGTTATTGACAGAATTATGATTATCTGTTATTATATAATTGCTTGAAGAGGAATCGATTTCTTCGCCGAGTGTTAAAGGCTTGCCCGAAAGGGCAAGCCTGCTTTGTTTAAACTCTATAACTCCTTTTTCTGAAACCACACCTTTTTTATCCGCTTCAAATGAATAACATTCAGAATCATTTTCAGAGAAAAAAATATAAGTTCCACTTCGATCTGCGACCTTATGATAGGCTATTAATGTTAATAATTGTTCCTTTATTTTTTCCTTGTTAAGTTTTTCATTGCTAACCAAAAAGAAAACGTCTTTCCCTTGTTTAATACCTTTTTTAAACGCATTGTCTATGCGTGCGCAAAACACTCGTTTAAAATCAGTAAAAAAATCATTTCTAAGAGAATCCGCAAAACGTTTTATATCTCCATCTTTGTTTTTTGCGTAGTTATATGGCAAAAGGTATGCTGAAACATTTATTTCGCTCAAAACCATAAGGCATGGAATTTCATTGTAAAGAACCGCAGACTGTTCGCAAATGAGCTTAGATTTTGCGATGTATGTGTTGTGATATTTGAGGTATTCTCCGGATTTTAGTTTTTCGGCAAGTTCCGTCAGCTTTTCAGGATTGTCCTTCAAATCTTTGTAGGAATTGTTTGTGTATGATGTTAAGTTTGTTTCTGACGGTTTTTCTGGCGGCAAGTCAAGAATTTCAATTATGTCTTCATCTGTAAGCTCTTTTTTGCCTTCAAGGTAGTTAGAACGTGTTTTATTTGCATTCTCCTTCATCGTTTCAAGCCGGGCCTTCGCCTCCGGCATTTTCTCCGTGTCCTCAACTATGATTTCCGATTTTTTTGGGGCTCCGAAAAGCTCCGCGTTCGCGTTGAACGAAACGTCGGGCTCGCCCCTTTCCGAAAGGCGGCACACTCCGCGGACGGCGTTCGTCTCCGCCGCGAAGCTCCGGCAGAGCATCGCCTGGTCCCAGTTGGTCGGGAAAAGGTAGAGGTCGCCCGCGCCGTGCAAGCGCCCGGCTTCCTTCATTCGCGAAAGGAGGAGGTCGGGAGCCTTGAGCTCCGCTACGTTCGCGTACTCCAAGGAGCGGATTTCTCCGCCCTTGGCGGCCAGAATCGCGGGAACCCAATCCTTTGAATTCCACGAGTCCAGGGCGTCGAGCTCCCTCGCCTTCTCGGCCAAAAGCAAAAGCCCCCTCTCGTTCGCCACGGGGAAATAGCTTTTCTTCCGGCTCAAATCCGGAACCCAGTTCCTTATGAAAAAGCCGCCTTCGTCCTTTCCGAACTCCTCGAGCCCCATCGGGCCGAAGTGCTTCCAGCCGGACTCCGGCGTGTAGAGACCGAACGAGCCGTGGTCGAGTATGACGTGGCCCAAAAAGACTTCCTCTCCGTCGCCGTTGAAAAAGTTGGAGAGCCGGCTTGTGAGCCTCTCGTCGGCCTCGCTCGGGGCCGTGTAGCCCGACGGGTGGTTGTGGCAGAAGACGATTTTCGCCTTGTTATTCAAAGCCCATTCCCTGAGCTTCCAATGGTAGCCCTCGTCGGGAAACGCGAGCGTGGCCGAGGGCGTCTGCGACGACACAGCCACCTGGCGGACTATCGCTCCGTCCTTTACGAAGAAATACCTCGCGGTCTCATACCTCTTGTCCGAGTACATCGAAAGCCTTTCGGCCAAGGCCTTCCATTCCGCTTCGTCCAGCTTTCCTTCCGGATTTAAAGCGACTTTGGCCCCGACTATCAAGGCGGGGCTTGGAACCGAGGCGTCGTTTTGGCTGAGGCTGCGGGGCGTTTCTTCGTTCATTCTTCTTCTTTTCAAAAAACAAGCCCCGCCGCGCGGGACTTAAGGTTCTTTATTTTTTTCGCGCGGCGGAGCGGTTGGGCTATCTTTCGTAAGAAAAGTCGGGGTCGCTTTTCTCTTTCGAGCGGGCGAGGTTCGTCGCCTCGAGCGGCTTCACGACGAGCTTCGAGCGGCTTTCGCCCGTGGCCTTGTCCTTCCACTGGTCGAGCTTAAGCTTTCCCTTGATTGAGTAGAAGTCGCCCTTCTTCGCGTTCGCGAGCTCGGCGGCGGCCTTTCCGGTGGCCGAAAGCTCGAAGAACTGGGGCTCCTTGTCCTTTCCTTCCTTGTCCTTTGAGTTGAAGGCGATGGACACCGTCACGGCCTTTCCGCCGTCCTCGAACTCATGCACTTCGGGGTCGGCGACGAGGTTTCCAACAACCTTAACCGAATTCGGCTTGTAGGGGCGGCCGGCTTCCTGGCGCTTTGCGGCGTCGTAAAGCTCGACGTGCGTGGCGGTCACGAAAGTCTTCGACTTCGTCTTTCCGTCCTTCTCCCACTTCTGCTGGGAGAGCTGGCCGTAGACGTCGAGGAATTTCTTTTCGCTCTTGCCTTCCCAGATGGACTTCAAGGACTCGGCGGCCTTTCCGTAGGCCTCGATGTCTACGAAAACGGTCTCCTCGATCTTCTCCCCGTCCTTGTTCATGTAGGTGTCGCTGGCGGCCATGCGGGCGCGGGCGGCGAGCGTTCCAGAGGGAAGCGTCTTGAATTCAGGCTCCTTGACAAGGTTGCCCTTCAACTGGACGGCGTTGTCAACCGACTTCTTCTCGCCTTCTTTGGCGGCGTCCGCGGCCTTGGCGGCGGACTCAACTTCTTTGTTTTCCATAGTTTTCTCCTTCTTGGAAATTTTTATTTCAAAAGGCTATGCCTTTTGTCAACAGTTTAGATTATACATAACTTTGCCGGAAAAAGCAAGTTATTTTTTCTATCTTCCGCGAGAAACTTCGACGTCCCTTTCGCGGGCCCTCTTCCTTTCGACGACGATTCTCGGGTTGAGCGCCTCCGCCTTCCACTGCGCCAAAAGGCCGAGGAAGCTCTGCGGGGACTTTACGCCCTGCATTTCCATCGAGCGGATGAGGGCCTTCTTCTCGCCGTCGCTCATTCCCATGACGAGGGCCTGCGCCGTCGCGTACGGGGAGGCGGAGCCGCCGGCCCGCCTGCAAAGCTCCTTGAAATCCCTCTCGAACTTGCTCGCTCCGCGGACCTTCTCCGCCGTCGCCTTGGCCTCGAAAGCCGAAAGGACGTTCCTCACGGGCCCGGATTTCCTCGCCCGCTCCTCGTCCCTCGCGATCTTCCGGTAGACCCTTTTTATGTCCCTCTTCAAGACAGCGCCGCAGACCGACTTCCTCAAAAGCATGAGGTCGCTTTTGGTGAGCCGCTCGCCGAAGACGCGGACGCTTTTTTTCAGCCGGAGCGGGTTCTTGCTTCCGTCGTTCACGAGCCACAGGGCCTCCCCCGTCGGCCCGAGCCACTTGACGATGGTTCCCTTCTCCGTCCGAGCCATGAAGCTCAGGATGTCCTGGCGGGACGCGTCCTTCATTCCCGTGGCGTCGACGACGCTTCCTGCGAGCCTGGCCGCGAGCTTGGGGTTCTTCCTCGCGATGTGCTCGGCGAGAGTCATCACGTCCATCTCGTAGTCCTCGGTTCCGGCCGAGAAGAAGGGCGAAAGGCCCTTCCTCTGCCTTATCATTTTCTCAAGGTACGCGTAATACTCTTTCTCTTCCTTGCTTGCCATGAACGTCCTCCTCCTCATTCCCCGCGCGGCGGATAGCCGCCCGCGCGGGCCTTCTCCCTCTTCCTCTCGGCGCCGGCGAGCATTTCGCTCAAGAACGACTTCAAGCGGGCCTCGCTTCTCACGCCAGGGGAAACCTCCGACATCTTTCCTATCCACTTGTGAAGCTCGGTGACTTTCGACGGCATGACGAGCTTCAGGAGCTTGTTGGAAAGCTCGAGCGGGTCCGTCGTTCCGTCAATCTTCGAAAGCTTTCTCATGCAGTCGCCGAAGCTTTCCTTCGTCACCGGATAGAGCGGAAGGTACTTCGCCGGGTATTTCTTCACGTGCGCGGAGAGCATCTCCATGTAGTTTTCGTCCCTCGGCATGACCCTTCCGCTCTCCACGAGGGCTTTGTACACGTACGGGTCCGCGAATTTGTTCTCCATCACGAAATACGCGCCGTCTTGCAAGAAGCAGCCTCTCAGCGATTCGGGAACGCACTCCACCGCGGACTTCGTGAGGACGAGCCTCGCGTCCTTCGCGGACGGCTTTCCGAAGTCGGCCTGCCACACTCCGCTTCCGATTTGGAAGGCGTCGCTCACCTCCTTTCCGGCGAGAGTCTGCCCGGCCTTGAGCTCCATGCCTTCGGCGGAGCCGACGAGCCGCTCCTTGATTTCGGAAAGCTCGTCCGCCTGGTCCTCGTACGACTTGAGGATGGACGCGGCAAATTTCTTCAAGGCCTCGATACCTGCGTCTCTTCCGACGCTCGCCCTCATCTGGTCGCGCTCGCGGACCGCCTTTTCCGCGGCCCTTGTTATCACGCCCTGCGGGCTCGTCTTTTCAACCGCGAGCCCCGCTTCGTCCCGCGTCACGAACACAAGCTCGTCGCTTTCGTTGAGGGCGAGCCTTTCGCTTCTTCCCCGGAGTACGCCGACGTTGAAGTGGTCGAGAGCGCGGAGCACGGCTTCCGCGTCGGAGGCCGTCATGTCGGGGGCCCCGGGGCGCTTCACGGAATTGAAGTACTTGAGGAACTCGTCCGCCTCGGAGTAGTTCCTGTCGAAGAATCTAAGCCCCTTGTAGCCGGCCCTCCTCTCCTTCTTTCCGGCGGCGGGCTTCATTTCCGGCGACGGATGGGCCGCCTCCTCCTTCTTCCTTATCATTCCGTCGAGCTTCTTTATGGCCTGAGCCTCGGTCTTGGCGTCAAGCTCTTCAAGCCTCGCGAGGTACTCGGAGATGGTTCCGGACTTTTCCGGCGTTATCGGGTTGAAGTCAATCTTCACACCGCCGATTTCAAGGCCCTCCTCCGCGAGGGCGTTGAACACGGAGTCCTCGCTCCAGCGGTTTTCCGGGTCCTTGCTGTCGAACTCCACGAGGACCTTCACGTCGCCGTTTCTTTCCAAATTCCTTTCAAGGTCGCCGTAAAGGCGCACTCCGTTGAGGACGAGGTTCCTTTCCTTGTCTCCCGAGTCCCACTGCTCGAACAGGCGCTCCACGTCCCACTTGATTCCCTCCTCCACGTCGCGGACCTTCCAGACCTCTCCCCTTATCTTCACTGTGGCCTCGTATTCGGGCATTTCGCAAAGCTCGGGGTTCGCGGCCGCGAGGGCGTTGTTGAAGAAGAACGATTCCGCGTCGAGTCCGTATGTCGCGTCCTTCGCGTATTCCCGGTAAATCGAGCAAAGCTCCTTGAGGCCCGCTCCGTCGGGGACGGAGACCTTGGCCTCGCCGAGCGCGGCGCGGAGCTTCCTTCCGTAAAAATCGTCCAAATTCCTTTCCGCCGCCTCCAAAAGGCCGCGGGCGTCGTCGAACGTTTCCGCTCCGTCCTTTCCGAAGATGAACTTGCCGTTTCCCCAGTCGTAGAGCTTGTACTTTCCGTCGGACGTCGCGCTGCACATGAGCTCCATCGCGTTGAGGATTCCGTTCAGCGGGACTTTCTTGGAAGCGGCGGCGGCCGGAGCCTCCCTTGGTTCGGGGGCCACCCCTTCCCTCGCTTGAAGCGAGCCGCTTTTCCGCATCTCTTTCAGAGAGCCGCCCAAAGCGTCAAAGTAATTCTGTTCGCGCATGAAGCTGAACTTGCCGGCGTAAAGCTCCTGCTCGTTGGCGGTCAGCTTTTCCTTATCTTCGTTCAATGGGTCGGTCGCGTCCCTCAAAACCAAATTTGAAATGAACGTTCCGTCCTCTTGAACGCGGACCACAGGCATCGCGAACTTTCCGTTTCCGACGTCGGCGTAAGCCATGTATTCAGGAGTCGCCTCGAAAGCGTCCCACCGGCCCTCTTCGGTCTTGTTGGAAAGCTTGACGTTGTCCAAGGGAACGAAGGAAGCTCGCGCGCTCGGGCCCTCCGTTTCCTCAAATCCGGGAAGGGCCCTTTCTTCGGGAGCCGGCGCGGCCATAAGAAGGCCTCCGGACTTCGCTTCGTCAAGCAGGGAAACTTCGAGGCGCTCGTCGTAGAGCCGCTCGTTGAAAAGCCTTTCGGGGGTTTTCGCGATGCGCCTGATTTTGTCGAGGTACATTTCGGCGACGAATTTGTCCAGCGAAATTTGGCTTTCTCCGGGCGCGAAGCCGAAGCCGCTCTCGCCTATTTTCTCTCCGAGCCCCTCTGCGACCGTCCAAGCGGCCGCGACGGCGAGGCAGTCCTCTCTCTTCACGGGAAAGCCGGCGCTTTTTCCCTTCTCCTTCGCCTTCGAAAGCTTGTCGGAGAACGATTTTTCCGCGTCTTTCAAGGAGACGCCCTGCTTCGAAAGCCACTCTTCGGCGATTCCCCTGTACAGGTCTTCGCCCTTTCCGAGCGCCTTCGCCTGAATTTCCGACAACGACGGCCCTTGTGAATTTTCGTTCGAAAGGTTTTCGAGTACGGCGCCTTTTGACATAAAGGCGCTTCCGTCAACGCCGTTCAACGGCATGAGGACGAGCTCTGAACCGTCGGGGGCCGAAAACCTGAGCCTGTCGTAAACGTCTTCCATCACGGGCTTTCCGTTTTCGTCCACGACATCGTTGTAATTCTCGTCGCGCTTTTGCGATTGTCTCACAAGCTGCTCGCATTTGTCGTAGCCGTGGGATTGGGCCCAGCCTATCGCGTTCGCGAGATACATGGGATTCGCGGCCTGGGCTCGAAGCGAAGCGTCGCCAAAGCAAACGGGAACCATTCTCGAGCCCTTCTTTTGCCCGTCAAGGCCCGCCCCGACAAGAGCGACGGAAGCCTCGAGGTATTTTCCGTCCTTCCCAAGGAGCTCCTGCCTTGAGTCGTACCTTCCATCGTAATCCAATATTCTTTTGTAGTTTGGGAATTCGCAGTCCTTGATTTCCTTTCCGTCCGAAAGCGAGACGATTTTTCCCTCCCACTCCTTCGGATAGTCGGCCTTCTGCTTCAAAAGGACGCGGCCGTCGGTCGCGACGGCGAAGCCTTTCTCGTAAAAGACTCCCGTCATGAACAAGCGGTTTCCGTCCTTCGACGCGAAGTCCCCGAACGTCAGCTTTTTCTTGAACGACTCCACGGCCTTCTCGTTTCCGTAGAGCTCCACGAGCCTCGCGCCAAGCGCGGCTCCCGATAGTTTCTCTTCTTCCATTTCGCCCTCCATTTCGGCTGTATTTTCATAATTCATTTTCAATCACATCACCTGCCCGCGGCGGCTTCCGGCCCGGAGCGTTTCTTGGATTTCGCGGCCGGCTTCCTCTCGAATTTGCTCTTTCCGCTTCGCACGCCCTCGAACCAGGCGGCCAGGTCCTCCGGCCCCTTGAATCCTTGGGAGCGCACTATCGCGTTGAACTTCTTTTGCTCGGCCGCGCTCATGCCGAGAAGAAGCATTTGGGCTACGGAAACGGCGTTTTTTTCTGAACGCATGGCGAGCCTTTTTTGGAAATTTTCGCAGGTCGTCTCCTCTTGCCAAAAAGAGGATTCCTCCTGTCTTTCTTCGGGAACCGCCGGAGACTCGCGCTTCGCTTCAACAATCTTTTTTTCGCCTTCAAATTCTATCCTGTGAATTTGCCAAGGCTGTATCGTTTTCGCGACGCGAGCCCCGTTTCCCAAAAGAAGGCTCTCAGCGAGGCTGTCGCCGCAAATGATTCCCGCATGGCGCTTGTTCACGAGCTGGTCCAGGTCAGGCTTCAGGTCCCTGATTTTCACGTCGACGGCCCAAACGTCGGTGTCCGAGTGGTTGTTCATCTCTCCGAATGTCTTCGCCATCGACGGCCACCTTGAGAGGTAGGCGAAGCCGCTCGAGCTTTGGTAGCTCTTCCTTCGCCGCTCCGTCGTTTTCAAAATCCCCTTCTTCAGCACTGACTCCCTGTTCGAGGAGGAGGTTCCGTGGTAGAGCCTCACGTAGTCGTCTTTGTGCTCCTTGAGCCAGTCGTTAAAGTAACTTATGATATGCGGCTTCGATTCTCCGTTCGGCAAAAAGGATTTGTAAAGGAAATCAGAAAGCTCCGAATCGCCCCACATTTTCCAAACTCTTTTTTCCCCCTCGATGTCGCGAACGATGTACTCCAACTCGGCGACTCCCTCGGAGAATCCGGCTTCGTTCCTCAAGGACTTCCTCCACTCCTTTTCCAGTTCGGAGACATGCCTTTCGCCCGTTTGCCGAGCCTCGTCCTGGTCCTCAAAGTCCTTTTTGTCGCGCGAAAAAAGCCTGCGGGAATTGAAGTAAACGCGTTCCCCGTCTTCGCTAGAAAGGGTCGCAGTCATGTGAAATGTGCTGCGTTCAATTCCGGCAAGGAAAGCGGTTCGGCTCCCAAGCGTTTCTTGCGCTTCGGAGAGGCTTATGAGCTCCCCCTTCGAATTTTCGAAAGTGGAAAGAAGCATCGCCCGCTGTATTTGCGCAAGCTCTTCATGCGAGCCGTCGTCCCATTCCTTTAGAAGCTTCATGTCGTCCAAAGTAAGAAGCTCCGCCGGACCGTCGGATAACTTCTCATTTTTTTGGGAGGGCTCTTCGCCTTGCGCCTGTCCGCCCGGAAGAATGTTCCGCTCGACGGCGGCAAGCACATTTTTTTTGAGGTTGTTGAAATCCCTTGCAATGAGTTTTTCCTTTGCAAGCGACTTGACTTCCTCATAGCTTTCCTCAACGCTTCCCAAAGCCTCCTCGCGGCTCAACGCTCCTTCGGCCGCGAGAAAACGAATTAAGCCTTCCCTTAAAAAGCCTAACTTCTGTGTAATCTCAAAGACGACCTCTTCGGCTTCGCTTTCCGAAACCGGGCCTTTCACGCTTCCAGTTCCGATCCAGTCGTTCCGCAAGTTTAAGTAGTCGTCGATTTCGTTTAATACTTGTTCAATCCCTTCTTCGCTATAGTCCATTTCAAGCCTCCTCACATTCCGATTTTCAATTCCGGAGCTTTTTTTTCCTTCGCCGGCCGAACCTTCATCTCGAATTTCTTCCTTCCGCTTCGCACATCCTCGAGCCATGCGGCGAGTTCGTCCGGACCCTTGAAACCTTGGGACCGGACGATTTCGTTGAACATCTTTTCTTCATCCGACCGCATGTTGACGAGAGCCATCTGGGCTGCCACGACGGAGGATTTTTCCGGACTTCGCGCGAGGCGTTCCTGGAAATTTTCGCATGTAGTCTCTTCAAGGGCGGCGAGTTCCCGCTTCCAATTCTCAGAGCCGATCCATTTCTCGCGGGACGCGAAAGACTTCATTTCCTTCGTCAACTTAAAGCCGCTTTTGATGAATTCCTTGAAATGCACAGAAAATAAATCGTCAGGCCGTAGCCGCAATGAATCATTGAAGTCGTAAAACTCTTTCTCGTTAAACACGACGACGCGGCCGGGACAAGCGAGAATGTCATAGCCCGCGGCCTTGATTCCTTTGATTGTTTCAAGCCCATCGACAAAGGTCGGAAGTCCCGCCATGTCCCTTACAATTTTCGCCGGCTCTCCGAAAGGCTGCACCACGGTGAAATTTCCGGTCGTCTTGTTGGAGACCGTAACAAGCGGATGCAGGTCGTTGAACGAAAACATTTCTCCAGGCTCGGGAGTTGACTTGCTCTTTACTTCCGCCGCGTAAATTTTCTCCACATCCTCGTGGTTTTTTTCATTCGCCTTTTTGTTCGCCTTTTTCCAAAGAACGAGCTTTTTCAGCTCCTCGTCGGAAACGCTTTCGTAAACGCGGATCAACTCATTGTTTTCTTCGACTATGCCGGGAATGTAATTCACGGCTCCTGGCTGGTTGTCGGGGTGTTCGTTTTCTCGCCTTAAGATTTCGATTTTGTTTTGCGTCAAGGCGCGCTCGAACCATATCTCCTCGGCTGATACATCCTCGGCGGGTACGTTTTCTTTCGCTTCCATCGCGCCCCTCACATTCCAAGATTCGGCTCGGGCGGAGTTCTCTTCCGCTCTTTCGGTTCGAACGCCGCCGTTCCCTTCGCCAGGGCGGCGAAGAACGCGTCAACGTCCTCCGGCTTTTTCAAGCCCTGCGACCTCACGATTTTGTTGAACTTCTTCCGCTCCGCCTCGTCCATCTCGGAAAGAAGGGATTGCGCCGTCTTTATCGCGTCGCGCTCCGTCCGCTCGGCGAGCTTCTTTTGGAAATTATCGCAGGTGACTTTTTCAATCTTGTCCGCCGAGGCCTCTTTCCCAGAACGCACGAAACCTTTCGGCATGATCACCGTATCAGGATTCACTATGCCTAGAGCCATGTCCAGCTCTCCTTTGGAAAGCTCTTTGCTGCCTTTGCCAAGCTCCGCTTTCCAAAGTTCGCACAAATCATCGAGCGTCGAAGCGTTTTCCGTGGCCGCCCCGGCTCTTTCAAGTTCGCTTTCCATATCAGCATAAAAATAGTCTCTTATGAACGAATCCAAGCGGTCAAAAACTTCCTCCGCGCTGGAGAACTCCCAATTAGAAGAAACGTATTCTTCTGGCTCGGAGCCGAAAGGAGAGCCATCAAGCCTTTCATTGTCCAAGTATTCGTTTCGCTGCAAATCCCAAAGTTTGAGCGTTCCGCTTGGCGTCACTTCGAGACGGAAGTCCATTTGAGCCACAATGTCCTCAAGCGCGACCGGCTTAGGTTCATAGACGTTGTCGCCTTCCAAGAACGCGCCGCGCAATTCTTTCGACGCATAAAGGCTCGGGTTGTTTGCAAGAAACTCCTCCACGAAGATTGTTCCAGGATAGGCTTCGCCGAATTTCATTCCAGGAAATTCATATTCGTATTTTCTCGCGAGAGCGGCGTCCTCGGATTTCCAAAAGCCGCGGCAGATTTTGTCTTTTTCCTCCGCGGAAAGACCGGCGAGGGGGGATTTTTCATAAAGCGCTTTGTCGTCTTCGAGAAATTTTCTCAAAGCCTTTTCGTTTTCAGAATTTTTGAACCCCACAAAATCACAGTAATGGGCGGATTTATTCGCCCCTTCGCCAACAACGAAAACGTCGCCCATTGAGGGAGAGTCGGAAATGTAGTCGTCGGGCCGTTCATCTCCTTCCAGCATTGAGAAAATTTGTTCGGGAACGTTTCCGGAAAAATTTCCGGGCAGCATTATCGCGCCATCATACACTTTATTGTAGTTGGCGCGGATTGGTCCGGCTTTGAGATTGTCCCACCTTTGGTAGCTTACGGAACGCAAGTCGGCGTCCGGCCCGGACGTTTCGTCCGGTTCGCTTTTCACTTGATAGACGGAAAAATGAACCGTTTTCAGCCCGCTTTTTTTCGGGGTCTTTTCGGGGTCGCTTCCCTCCGCAAGGTGGGCTTTTTCGGGGTGTTCAAAAGTCTTTTCGGAAAGTCCTTTGAACGCCGCGAAACTTTTTTTCACGATTTCGTCCTGCTCGCCCCACGAAAGCTCCATGGGGCCACCGCTTATTTCCGCCCACGCGGAGCGGAAGGTTTCCTTCTGGCACTCCGAAAGGCCATCCAAAACTTTCTCGCCGGAAACGCCGTATTCGCGCAAGAGATTCCCGAATTCCCCTTCGCTTGTAATCGTGAATTCCTTGAACTGAGGGAAAAAATCCGGATGCTTTTCGCAAAGCCACGCCTCGATTGTCGTGCCCTCGGGAACGTCCGGGTCAAGGCGCATGAGGGGATCTGCCTTGAGTTCGTTCAAGTCAAAATACTCCCAATCAGCATTTTCCTCCCAATTTTCCTTTCCAAGCAAGCTTGAGGGAAGCCTATAACCCCACGCCTTGTCGTCCGAGCCGATTTCGGTCGCAAAATACTCGAGGGTAAACCCAGCTCCGTTCTCCCGAACATAATGAAGGGCGAGAGGCGAAGGCTTGGCGCCTTCTTGGGTTCCGACTTTGTCAGCGGAAGCCACCGCCCTCGCGACCTTCTTCCACCGCTCGGCTTTTTTAGGGTCGTGAAGGTCCTCCTTGAATTCCTCAAGCTGAGCTTTCGGACGAACCTTCGTCATCGTGGTCCAAAAGCCTTTATTCGCCGAAGGGCCTTCCTTTTCGCGTGACACTATCCAGCTTTCGAAAAGAGGGGCGTTCCATTTAAGGACCTCCTCTTGAGCCAGCTCGTAAAATTTTGCTTGCCTGCCTTCGTTCCAGCTGTAGCCCTCGGATATGCCCTTCCTGTACATCTCGACCAAAGGAATGGCCGCGTCACAGTCCTCCTCGAACTGGTAGTAGCCGTTTTCAAGAAGGCCCGAGCAATGAACTAAGGTTTCAGACGAGAGGACCTTGGACGCGACGGACGCGCTCACCATAATTCCGCCGTGGCTCGGCGTGTCCACCGTGTAGACTCCGGGAGCGAGCTTTTTGCAATGGTCAGGACGGCCCCAAATGGATGAGGAGGGACGCTTTCCGTCGTCCGCTTCCTTCAGCTCCTTCAAGAGAGCCTCGTCCTGCTTCCAATCGTTTCGCCCCGGCTCTATTTTTCTTTGAAGCTCCGAATACGCTTTGTAAAATTTTTCGGCTAGGTCGACGGACTCCTTTGAAGGGCCGGCGAAGCGCGGGACCTTCGTCCAGTTGAGGCTGTAGCCGTCTTTGTTGTAAAATCCTTCAAAAGAATTTTCCGAATTGCTGAAAGAGACACGGCGTTTTTTGTCCGCTCCCTTTTCCCAATAGTATTTGTAGCCGAGCTTTTTCGCTTCGCCGTTCAATTCGTTCAGTTTTCCCATAGCTTATTCTCCTAAAAAAATTTTTTTACACGCCTCTTTCCGGGCCACCCTTCGTTTTCTTGCGAGGCTTCCTCTCAGCCTTCCTTTCCCCGGCCTCGATTTCTTTGAAGAGCCTCTCGAAGCCCTCTTTCGACACGCAACCCTTATCCTTGAGCCATTCGTTGAGCGCGTCTATCCTGCTTTGGCCGACGAGACCTTGTGTCCTCCACATGCCGACCACTTCCTTCGTCGCTTGGAACGGGTCGAATTTTCTCTTCGCCTCAGCTGCGATCCGCTTTTCTTCGGCCCAGGCTTTCTTGAAAGCAGTTCCGGCTTCCTCCCTATCCCTTTCTCCCTTCGTTTCCGCCGCTATCTTTTCGGCGAGGTCGGTGGGCTTCACAAAATCACCCTTTGAAAGCCCGCGCGTTTCCATGACGTCGCGGACGTCGAATTTCACGAACGCGTCCAAAAGGGCTTTCGTAAGGCGGTCGTCAAGGCCGAAGTCGTACTCCTCGCAGGCGGCGAGGCAGTCATGGCAAGTTCTGAGAAGGTCTTGAATTGACTTCACCTTCGACCCCTTGCCCGTGAAGTCCTCCGACACGTCGAGGACGTAAAATTCGGCTTTTCCGTTTCCATCCGTGGCGTAGAGGCTGTAGTCGTGCGCGTTCAGGTAATGCAACATGGCTTTCGCCTCCTCCCGCGCGACTTTCTCGCCGCCGGGGTTTCCGTACCGGAGGTTCAGGGCCGAAGCGAGCGTCAAGTCGGACTCGAACACGCTTTCCCTGTAGACTTTGCCTGGAGCCGGATATGCGAAGAACGCCTCCTTGACGCTCATCTCGCGCTCGCCGTTCTCAACTTCCCGCGCGAGGTATTCTCCTATGACTTTTTTCGCGGCGTAGGCGACCATTTCGCGCTCGACTTTTGAAATTTTTTCGGTCGCGTAAAGTTCGGCTTCTTTATTTGATTTGGACAAATATACAGAATGAACCTCCCCTTCCGGGTCAAGCTCTATTTGAAGCCGGCCGATTTCGCTTTTGTTGAGCCTTTCGCATTCATGTCCGTGTATTTCAAGCGCTTCGGCAAGCCAAGAGCCTTTTTCCACATTGACCGAGACTTCCAAAATGGAGCGGGCCTCGCCGTTGTCAGATTCAATGTTCTTTTCGACGATTTTCGCGGTGTTCAGATAAGCTTCGAATCTCGGCCCAGCGATGAATTCGGAGCTTTGCGAGCCAAAGGGGAATTTTTCGGCGGCCTTCTTCGCCGCTTCCTCAACCACTTCGTTCGCGTAGCCTTCCGCGAGCCCTCGCTTGTTTTCCCTTTCGGCTTCCTTCAAACCCTCAAGGTATTTGTCGAACGTTCCGGACTCCTCCGGAAGCACAGGCTGGAACGTCGTTTCCTGAACCGCTCCCGCCCAACCGAGCGCGGAACCGGCGATGATTTGCCGAATGTCCTCCTCGCTGTAGCTTCCGCCGAGACCGGGCTTGAACTGGACCATAAGGTTGAGGCATTCGTTTTTGGACTTTCCGTATTCCTGCGGGTGCCAAACCTTGACGGCCTCGACTTCCGGAACAGCCTCGCCCTTGTGTTCGGGCTTCGACCATTCCTTCTCCAAGAACTCCTGGACTTCCTTCTTCCATTCCCTTTCCACGGCCCTTTCGGTGGCCTCGTACTCGGACTCCGAAAGGTAGTCGTATGACGAAAGGAACTCCTCCTTCGAGATTTCACGGAAGTCGCGCATCTTCTCCTCGTCGTCCGTGAAGCCGTAGCGGCTTTCGAAAAATTCGTTCACGGCACTTTCATCGCTCCAATCCACGTCCGGGGTTTGCGCGGCCCAAGACACGGAAGGGCGCTTCTCGGCCGCCGCGAGGACCTCCTTCTCAGCGAGCCTCTTGAACGCCTCGTAGCCGTTGTCCAAAACAATGAGAGGGTCGAGGCGCTCGCCGCTGTGGTAGGAGTAAGGGACGCCGAATTTCTCCCCTTCGCCCGCCTCTCCGAGGACGTAGAAGTTGAAGTCGACTCCCTTCTCCGGCTCCTCGCAGACGAATTCCGCGCACATCGACCCGAAATACACTGAGCCGACGCGGCCGCTCGCGGCCTTTCCTTCTTTCAAATCATTCTTGAATTTGTAGAATTCCTCCTCGGAGAAATCCCAGCGGGCCCTGGTCTGAAGCGGCTTCATCGGATCGCCCAAGCCGGGAATGTCATAGGGAAGGTTTATTCCTTTGCGCACCATCCAGTCGGCCACCTTGTCGTCGCTCATTCTGAGAACGCCGGCCGGAAGGTAGCAGAACACCTCCTCATCCCTCTCTCGGGCCGCCCTTTTCAAAGCCGCGAAGCGCTCCATGTCCTTGCTTGTCGCGTCCGGGTTCGGCCCTTCGTCCAAATATTTGCCCAAAACCTCGCCGTAGCCGGCTTCCATAATCAAGCGCTCGTCGCCCTTGAAATTGACATAGCGGCCGTACCAGTCATGGACGGTTCTGTCGGGCGACTCGAAGTCGCGCGTCTCGTCGAGGCCGACTTCTTCGCCCGCGATTTCATTCCATCTCTCTTTAGCGGCGTCTCCCACAAAGTCCTGTATTTCTTTCCAAGAATTGACCTTGCCGGCCATGACGTTCTGTGCGGCGGAGTCCGAGATGTCCATTCTTTCCTCGGCGCCGTTCTCATACTCGTTTTCCTCGTCATAAGCTTCCGAAGAAAGGGGCCCGAAATCCGCGGCGCCTTCTATCATCCGGGAAACCGTCTCGAAAAGGATTCCCCTGTCGTGGAGGCCCTCATTCTCGACCCACTCCTTCATTTCGCGGAACGTTTTGACAGTGCCGTCCGGGCCGTCGGCCTGAATTCCGGCGAAAATCTTCTCCACGCGCAATTCGTTCATGGAAGGCTGCACGGACACCTTGACGCCTTCTTTTGCGAAAACGGCGTCCAACGCCTTTTGGAAGCCTTGCTCCGCTTCGGGCGGCATAGAAGAAAAGCCAAGCGCAAGCGCCATCCGAGAGGCATTGGCATTCGGCGTCGGCGAAGAAATGGAAAAATGAACGCCCTCCAAAACAGGAGGCGTCTCGCCTTCGCCGTTAAAATATCCGGCGGCGCAGGCTCCGGCCGCGGTTTTGACGCCCATTTCAAAAGCCGCAAGCGCCTCGTCGTATTTTTTTCCCGCGGCGTCCTTGTGCGCGGCGAGAAACTCCGCCCTGTTCATATTTAAAAAATCAGAAACCGCTTTCTCGTCGTCACCGAAAACGCCTTCCAAAAAATCCTTAATCATAGTTCGTTCTCCTTTCGCTTATTTTCATGTCAAAAACAAATCTCTATTCCTTGAGCCAAAGGAAGCGTCAAACGCTTCGGCCCTCGTCTTTGTCCGGCCCCTTCCTTCCCTTCGGCTTAAGCTCGAAGCGCTTGGTTCCGTTCATAAGGCCGACGAAGAAGTCGTTGAGGCTCTCGGCGCTCTTGGCTCCGTTCGCCTTGCAGATCTTCTTGAACTTGTCGAGCTCCTTCTTGTCCATCTTGTCCAGAAGCGTCTGAGCCGCCTGTATGACGTCCTTTCCCGCGAGCTCCGCGAGCTTTCGCTGGAAGTTTCCGCAAGTGACAGGCTCCGACTTCGCCGTTTGGGCACTGGCTTCGGCGCGTTCCGCCTTGGCTTTGTTCTTGTCCACGCTTTGCCTGAGCGCCTCCACCAAGTCGCGCTCAAGCTGGGCGTAGTTGTCCGCGAAGAAGAATCGCTTGAACTTGAAATCCTTTTCTTCCGCGTTCACCTCGTAAAAATTCCAGCTTTCTCCTGTCTCAATGTTAAATGCTGAAGTGAACTCTTGAATGAATTCATGCTTCTTTTTGTCAAACCTGAATGAAAGCGGACTTCCTTTGTTCGTTCGGAAAACATCCGGAACGGAAAGGCTCGTCTTGAATTCGTCTATGTCCGCCGCTTCAAGAAGCCTCTTGAATTTCTCGATGTTCCTTTCCGCGATTTTGTCCTTGCTTTCGAAAAGCTCCTTTCGGGCTTCGGCTTCCTTCGCCAGGGCCGCTTTCGCTTCGGCCTCGCTTCTCGCCTTCTCCTCGCTGAGGCTCTTCACGAGCCTTAAGGTTTCGTCCTCTTCTTCAGAAGGCCCGACGGAAACGAATTGGCCGTCGGGATATTGTATGCCGCGCTCGTCGCACCAGGCGAGAACCTCCTTGTCGCTCTTTTTGAGGACGTCCGCGGGAACGTAGCAATAAACGCCTTCGTCGACCTGGTCGGCCTCTTTTGTCTTTTCCTTCGTTCCGTCGAAGTAAGGCTTCAGGGCTTTCTCGAGTCCGTCCTCCATCATAAGCATCGTCTCGCCTTCGAACTTGACCTCGCGGCCGTAATACTTCGCGCCCTCGAACATCGTGACCTTGTCAAGCGGCATTTCTTTCCCCTCCGAAACGTCCTTTGCTTTGACGGAATCCAAGAGCCTTTTTTGGGCTTCCTCAAGCGTCTCCTTTGCGGCGTCGTACGGAAAGACTTGGAGGTTTTCGATTTTCACCCAGCGGTATTGCTTTCCGTCCTCGAGGGCCTTCAGAACCTGTTTCTCGGTGAAATTCTTTCCTTGGTTTTTGAACGCGACGAGAGCCGCCTTCCGGCCCTCCGCGCTTTCAGGGCTCAAGTCGAGAATCTTCACGCCTTCGATTTTCGGCGTTTCCTCCCCTTTGGTCCAATCCGTCTTCAAATTCATTAAGCCCGCTTCCCAAAATTTACCCTCTAACAAATATTCAGACCAACGGACGTTCGATTCATAAACTTCGGGCAAAACGTCCGGATGCGCGGAAAGGAAAGCTTCTTTTCCCATTTTGTTGAAGTCTTCGTATAAAACGTCTCCATCGCGGAAAGCGAGCTCGCGGTTCACGTACCAGTCAGTTTTTTCCTGAACGTCTGAAAGGCTAAGCCCATAAATAACGACGTCCACCGCGAGGAATTCAAGAACCTTGCTTCTCTTTTCCATTCTATCAGAGTGGCTT
>JAEEGL010682981.1_pt1 | contig 23742 bp, 23 predicted proteins | sample 9134231 | NCBI WGS metagenome assembly JAEEGL01 (sample SAMN16246548, study PRJNA631951) | gut metagenome | biome: gut microbiome; feature: rumen; material: fiber-attached | host: Bos | place: Iran: Karaj | collected 2018-10 | reverse complement strand
GGAGCTGTAATGGCTGGAGTTAAGGAAGAAGGAGAAGTTAGCACTCAAGGTTTTGGAACTTTCAAGAAATCTAAGAGAGCTGCTAGAACTGGAGTTAATCCTCAAAATCCTAAAGAGAAAATTAAGATTCCTGCTATGAACGTTGTAACTTTCAAAGCTGGTTCTGAATTCAAAGCTCTTGTTAAATAGTTCTTATTTAATGCAAGATATAGAAAAACTGATCTCTAGGGGTCAGTTTTTTTCTTGTAATTAATTTAATTATTACTACCCTATTTATTGGTTTTTTATTTTTATCCTTATAAATACATAAATGAAAAAAATCTTTGTTATGTTATTTTCTTTGTGCTTTTTATTATGAGTTTCATTAGCATGAAACTATACTAGTGAACAACAAGAAGCATATAAATTTGCTTATGACAAAACAATTACAACAGTATCATCTATTGATAAGGCTGATATGAATGGTTCTTTGACTAGAATTGCTATGGCTAAAATGATTTCTAATTTTGCTATAAATGTTCTATGATTAAAACCTGATACTTCTGTTGATTGTTCGTTTTGAGATGTTTCTAAAGATTTAGATTCTCAGTATAATCTTTGAGTAACTCAAGCTTGTCAGTTATGATTGATGTGAATTTGAAATGATTGAAAAAAATCTGATAAATTTGATCCAAAAGGAGTTGTTACAAGAGCGCAATTTGCTACAGCTTTTTCTAGAGCTTTAAATAAAAGTAAATGAACAAGTATAGAGAATTGAAATCCATATTATACTACACATTTACAATATTTATATTCAGAATGAATTATTAAAAGTGTTAGTAATCCTTCACCATCTACTGTAGAGAAAAGATGAAACGTAATGATAATGATGATGAGAGCTTCTAATAAAGATGGTAAAGATACTAGTACAGAAAGTAAAAATAGTAACGATAACAATAATATATCAGAGGATGAACTTATATGACATCCTGAATATTATCATGATAATCTTGCTATTTATGCTGATATTTGATTAGATTGAAATGTTAATGTAACTGAGAATTATATTACTTATTTTAATGTAAATAAACATTGAATAATAAGAGGTATTCCTTTAGATAATTGAAAGATTTCTATCAGTGATGTTTTTGTTGAATGAAAGAAATTTGTTACGTATACAGAATGATGAGCCATAAATATTAAGATATGAGATGCTGATAAATATGTTAACTGAGTTCAAAATTATTCAATTAATTATAATATTAATTGATTAATAAAAGAATTTTCTGATCATTCAGAACTTGTTTGGAATATAGTTTGAGATGAATTTGATACAAAATTTGAACAAGTTTCAGCTTATATTAATTTGCCTAGAGGTTATGTATGATTCTCAACTTGAGATATTTTAATTTCTATTGATTGAGTTACTAAACCATTGTTAGAATTTGATTGAGTTGATATTATATATCCTACAATGTCTAATAAAATTACATTTGATTATAGAAAATGATTGTCTGCATATCATTGAATTACGATTGCTATAAAATTCCCTAAGGGATTCTTCGATGAAGGTAAAAAAGTATGAGGTGAAAACTTATCTTTAATGACTCAAGAAAATCTTTTAAAGTTAAAAGAAAAAGGTGTAATTCGTTGAAATAAAGATGCTAAAATCACGATTTTAGAGTTTACTGAATTACTTTGTCCGTATTGTTATAGACAATCAGATGAATGAATTATAGAATCTCTTTTGAAGAAATACCCAGATGATGTTAATTCAATTTCAAAGTTTTATATTGTACATTGAGAACCAGCATTTCAGCTTTCATTAGCTATGGATTGTGTGGGTTCTTTGAATCCTTGAGTGTATTATGATGTTTTGAGTGGTGCATTTAAGGCATATCCAGTTGATCTTGATATTTTAACTAATATTGCTGTTGATAAATGAATTAGTAAGGAATCATTACAAAAATGTATTGATAATAACAAGTGAGAATATAGCAAATTTGTTAATGATTCGATGAGTCTTTGCGGAGAGTTTTGAGTTAATTGAACACCATGAAATATTATTATAAATAATGAAACTAAAAAGTATGTGTTAGTACTTGGTGCGTATCCAATTGAAACGTTTGAAGAAGCGATTGAGGCTTTGTTAGATTAATAATTATGTATTAAATTTAAAAAGCTGACTAGAGATAGTTGGCTTTTTTGTATTGAAAAATCCCCGAGAGTTACCCGGGGACCCGAATGTGTTATATGCGTTTGTAACTTATCCACACTTAGGTGGATGATCAATTATGGGTGGATGGCCGTCCACCGCGGACTCTGAAAGATCAGTAATGCAAGCTTCGGAATAGAGAACTAGGATAACGGAATTTCTCTTATCCGCAAGGCATAACTGAACCTCTTCTTTCAAATACCACGAAGTGATAAGAAGAAGCAATAAGGCGACCGCACCAACAATCAGAGCATGGTCCATTAATTTGTTCATATATTTTTGTTTTGCTGGTAGCTAATTTATTAATTTGGATATTAATTTCAAGAAATAAAAAATGTCCCCTCGTTATCACAACGAGGGGTTTTAATGGTCTTGGTTTGATGGTGTATAAATCTTCCAGTGGATACAGTGAAAGAATTCACACGAGTTACTTATAGCTTTTTTACTTTTGATTTCAATATATTTATAAAATTTTTGTTAAAAAAATCCCTGCGTTATCACAACGAAGGGAAATCATTAGATTAAAACTATTAAATAATTCGCTTTTTACCTCGTTATCACAACGAAGATGGATAACAACCAATATTGTTTCTATTGAACACAACAGAAAATTCAGCTGTTGACAATATAATTATTTTGCTTTTATTTTCAATAAATTTTTGGTTTAACAACTTATTATTTATAAAAAAATCCCCGCGTTGTCACAACGAAGGGAAAACAACAATCAAAGATGTACAACTTTCTGCGTTTCTCAACGGAGAAATGAATTATAAATCCAAACATTCATTGTAAAACAATGACTACATGACTTATGTATAAATATTTTCTATTAAATTACAATGGATTTTATAATTTTTTAATTATTTTTTCGATATGTCAATATTACTAATCAAACTTGTTAATAATAAATCATTTTAGTTGAAAATAGTAAAAATAACTTTATATAAAATTCGTGGTATTTGATTTATCCTATAATATTAATTATGCAAACTTTTTATTATGCTGCTTCTTGATTTGCTGCTTTAGCTGCTGTTTGTCAGTTAATTCTTATTTTGTATAAGATATTTTTTCCAGGTAAATCATTATCGTTATTAAAAATAATTAAACATATTCCATTGTTAGTGATTCTTTTGTGTATTTCATTGTTATTGTATCGTTTGTTTGATTTTGTTACAAATTCCTCTAATTATAGGTTTCATTTGAATGATTTAATTGAATTTTTTATTATATTTATTCCTTTTATTGTTATATTTATTGTTCAATGGCTGTGGAATGGGTTTGTTATATGAAATAAGGATTATAGAAAATGGAAGCAAATATTATTATATTTATTTGCTTTTATTATGCTCGCTTGATTTTGATTTATAACATATATGTTTTATAAGTTTGGAGTTAATTATCATTGTGGTACATATTGTTGACCTCATTGTAATTCATATTGAAGTTGTACTGGTGATTGTGAGTATTATTGCGCGACTAATATGTAATAAGATCTAATTTTATTTTATAATATTTATTATGCAAACTTTTTATTATGCTGCTTCTTGATTTGCTGCTTTAGCTGCTGTTTGTCAGTTAATTCTTATTCTGTATAAGATATTTTTTTCAGATAAATCATTATCGTTATTAAAAATAATTAAACATATTCCATTGTTAGTTATTCTTATGTGTTTAGTATTGGTTGTATACACTTTTTTTGATGAGGTTACAGATTCTAATTATAGTTTTTATTGGAAAGATCTTGTTTCTTATCTTATTTTGTTTGTTCCTTTTGTTGTTATGCTTATTGTTCAATGGATGTGGAATGGATTTGTTACATGAAATAAAGATTATAGAAAACGGAAACAAATATTATTATATATATTTGCTTTTATTATGTTGGTTTGATTTTGTTTTATAACATATATGTTTTACAAGTTTGGTGCAAATTACCATTGTGAGCATTATTGTAGATCTAGTTATTGTAGTCCAAGCTGAATTTGTACATCTGATTGTTGAGGTTGATGAACTTATTGTATAACTCATATGTAATTTTTATTATATTGATTATTGATTATGCTGTTTTATTATTATGTTGCTTTTTGATTTGTAGTTTTAGCTGCTATTTCTCAGCTAATTCTTATTCTATATAAGATATTTTTTTCAGGTAAACCTTCGGTATTTATAAATATTATTAAATATATCCCGTTATTTATGATTTTATTTTATTTAATATTAGCATCCTATAATATTTTTTGTGATATTGTAGATTCTAATTATAGTTTTTATTGGAAAGATTTTATTTTTGATTTTGTTTTAATTGTTTCTTTAATTCTTTTACTTATTGTTCAATGGAAGTGGAATATGTTTGTTACGAGAAACAATGATGATTATAAAAAATGGCATAAGGTATTATTCTTTTTATTTGCTTTTATTCTATTTGTTTGTTTTTGCTATTTTGTATATATGTGTTACGTATTGCCTTTAATATTATAATTCAGATTTATTTTTTTCTTTATCTTAATGTCTATATATTCCTTCTCTCAGATATGAGTATACAAACAATGTCCTAAAAAATATCAGTATCAATATGTTGATAAATTAGAAAAGGAGTTTAAATCCTCCCCTGATTTAATATTGTGAACGTCTGTTCATGGAGCTCTTGAACGATTATACCAACAAGTGAATGTATTTACCCTTCCAACTAAAGAAGATGTCTTAAATAAATTTCATGAACTATGGGATGCTGGAATTCTTGATGCTTGAGAAGATCTTTTATATAAATGAGATCAAATAGCTGAAGATTATATAAGAAGATGAGAACATTATATTGCTGACTATTATGATACTTACCATCCATTCGATTGAATTAAGGTTGTTTGAACAGAATTAATGATGGTGTTTGATATAAATAATTCTGAAGATGTTGATAAAAAATCGTTTAGATGAGTAATTGATAGATTGGATAAACAGTGAGATACGTATGTTATCAATGATTATAAAACTAATAAAAACTTACCTCTTGAAGATAAAGATGATTATAGAGAACAATTGACTTTATATTGATTATGAGTTAAACAGAAATACTGAAAATACTTAAAACATATTAAAGCAAGACTTCATTACTTGCATTTTTCTCAATTAGATGAATGGGAAATTACTGATGAAGTACTACAACCGATAGTTGATAAATATTCTAGACTTATAGATGAAATTGATGCGGCTAAAGCTAAATATGCTGAGAGCTTTAATACTGATAAAACAGCGTTTCCAACTAATGCTAATAATTATTGTAAATTTTGTGAATACCAAAATCTATGCCCATTATTTATGCATATGAATTATGGAGATGAAGTTGTTTCTTGATGAGCTTTGGGTGAATCTACGATTAAGAAATTGGTTGATAAATATGTTGATATCTCAAAACAAACAAATGAATTAACTAAAGAAAAAGATTCAATTAAAGATATCTTAATTGAATACGCGTCTGAAAAGAATTTTGAACAATTATTTTGAGATGAAAATGTTATCTGATTCTCAAAATCAACAAATTATAGTGCTAAAGATAAAGAAGCTTTTAAGGACTATCTTAAGAAAGAATGATTATATGATAAGGTTTCTGATGTGCCTTATAATAAGATTAATAACTTGGTTAAAGATTGAGACTTATCTCAAGATGTTATTGATGAATATTTAGAGTGAAAAGACTCATGGAGATTAACTCCTAAGAAAAAATAATAATGTAAAAAAAAGATGTGGAATATACTCCACATCTTATTCTTCTAGCGTAAAATGTCCTTTGTATTGCTGTAAGAAGCTGGACACTTTTGATCTGAACTTATGAGCGTTAACTTTGCTGTTTTTCGCTCTCTCAAATTTTTGACCCGGTGTCTTTTCTCCTAATTGTATTCCGAATTCTTTTTCAAATTTATATCTGATGTTTTCTACATCATTAATAATTTTGTTTTTGAGTTCTTCGGATATGGGTAGTCTTTCGATATCATCAGTATTCTTGAGAATTTCATCAGAAGTTGACAAGAATATACTGAAGCTATTCCAAACTCCCCCATTTAAATTAGGATTACAGGAAATTTCATTCAATTTTCTGAGACCATCTGTAACTAATGTCATAGGCTTATATTTTTTTGTTTCGTATATTGTTTATTCTTTTATTTTTAAATGTCAATATCTAAATTTAATATTGTAAATTAATTCGTTTTGTTTATATAAGTACCTTGTGCGTTTTATAAGTTATTTTGTTTTAATGATTAAGTGTCCTTTTTGTGGTGAATCGACAGATGAAAGTATTAGTACTTGCCAATATTGTTGAAATCTATTAGATAATAATACTAATGTTGAGAATGATGAAAATAAATGAGGTAAAACATTATTCATATTATGATTAGTTGGTATTATTGTTATTTTTTTAATATTTTTTCTTTGAGCATTATCTTGATTATTTTCATCTAATAGAAAAATAGCTGAGAATAACGATAAAATTGAATCTTTATCTGGTAGTATATATGCTGAATATTGTGTTAATAATTCATGATCTCTTGATATAAGTGTTGATGATGAATGAAATGTTTCATGAGTTTGTGGTTTATCCGATGGTACAACTTGTGATTTAATAGAATTCTTTAGATGAGATTGTTCATCTAGTGATGATTGAGATGATTTATTTTGCTCTGATGAATCTGAATGTGAAGATGAAAATGTAATTGAAGAAAGTTCAGATTTTAATACTTGGATTAATGAAATTAATAGTATAACTTGAGATATAGATGAAGTACTTTGAGATTGAACATGAAATGAGGATTTGTATGATTATTTTAATGAAGAATTTAGTGATGATTCTACTGATTGGAATGGTAGAATCTTAATTGATGATGAAAACTCTGAAGAAAGTGAAGATCCTCAGAAGAATATTTGTCTTTCTTTTTGATGAATATACAGTGATTGAAAATGTATGTTATGAGATTGAAATATGTTAATGTTTTAAGTTATATAATTTCAATTTTTCAGTCTGATTTTAAATTTTTTTCTGGTAAGTCCCCTTCTTTTATTCACATTGAAATAATTGCAAAAGGTGTAATATTTTCTTGTAGATTAAAATGCTGTGATATTTTATTCATAGGTTCTTCATGTGGATATAATCAAAGCCAAACGCTTCAAACTCATTTTTCATTTGCTGCTAATAATATATTTTGAATACTAGCTCACATATCTTGTTGTATGAACTCAGGACTTCTTACGCAATCATTATCAAAACATGCTATGATACATCATCAAGCTTTTGGTAACATTTTTCAAAATTCCATTACTTCTGATAGGAATTCTCTATCTTCTTTTTTTGATATGATATAGTATTTCCAAGCTTGTTCATTATGTGCTGATGGAGCATATAATCAATATTCAACAATTTCACGAATTAGGTTTGTGTCTAATGTTTCATCTTTGTAATTTCTGATTGATCTACGAGTTTTGATCGATGTTAATGTGTCCATGTTGTTTATAATATGAGATAAAAATTATATTATAACTTATCACAGTAACAGGCATATTCTGGTGTTAATCATTCTATTCTTAGAATATCTCCTGGTGTTAAATGTGACTTTGGTACGTTAAGGTTACTTTTTTCTACGGCATCAAATATTAATGCAGAACAGTATGTTTTATTGATATCTTTAATATCTTTTCATAAGTTTTTTAGATCTCATCATGTCATGATATCTAATATCATGGCTAATCTATCATATTTTTGTCATATGTGGTTTTTTGCATTAAGTATTATTGGATTATTTCTATCTTCTGGAAATGATGCTAATAGGAAATCGCATTTTGAATAATTTTCTTTAATATATTTCTTGAATGATATTTCATGAACTCATCAATTTAGAGTCGATTGTATTACATTTAAATCTTTTATAATTCAGTGTTTATCTTTAATAACATCGGAAATAATTAAACAGTGGCATCGTCTTACACCTGATACAGCTTGGGTTAATTCTTTAAAAAAAGATGAGGTTCAATCTGTGTTTAATCCATTGGTTAGCATAATTTGTCATTTCTTACATTGTTGTAATAATAGATCAAATTGATTTGGATTTTTTCAGAGTTTTTTTAGTCTTTTTTGTATCTTTTTATCCTTTATTTTTCAGAGAAGATATGTAATGATAGACTTTCTTTCAGGATTTAAGGTCTTTTTGATCATATTTTCTATATATTCTTTGTCTTTATTTATTCATTTATAACTGATATTTTTTCAGATATTTATTATTCTTCTATGCTTTTTTTCTTTAGTAAAAAATAAACATAGGATTGAATATGCTGATTTTATTGCTCAGATTATTCTTAATCTTTTTAAACATTTAAGTAAATTTTCTCGTTCTTTATGTATATATATTCTTTCTGATTCTTGCATATCATATACTATTTTTATTGCATGTTGTACTTCTTCTGAACATTTAGAGAATTCTCATAATTTATTCTTTTTAATTATCTTCTCTAAGATTTTATATTTATCTGTATCTTTATATTTGATTTTATCTATATTGTATACATTAGCAATTTCTTCAGTTGTATATTTTTTAATTGTTTCAAAAATACTATTAATTCTATTTTCTTCTGTCTTTCTTTTGTAAATTTTGCTTATCATAGTCTCTAGTTTATAAATCTTTATAGTTATTTTTAACGTGTATTATTTTAAAAATATCAGAATTTCTTTCAAGAAAATTAAAAGAAAAAAGGTAGCTAATTTAGCCACCTTAAATCATCCTGGAGATGAAGAATCAGAATAGTTGTTTGATTGCAGCAGTAAATGCGCAGATCAGAACTAGCGAGGAAGTGACTATGCATAGGCGTGTTATTGCATTGTCATATGTGTTTTGGAGCCACTTTTCTCTCTGCTCTTTCGTTTGATATTGTGGAAACATCTGTTGCCACGTCCCCAGGGATTGAATAGTTTGAATAAAATTGACCATAACAAAATAGATTTTAGTTTATATTTTTTGTTTATGGTTACTTATATTCTTATTCTTTAGAAAATCAAGTTCTTATGTATATTTTTCTTTGATTGCTATTATAATTCCATTCTCATAGCATATCATTTATTTTCTCATATTGAGTATCTTTCTACGGTTTCGAATCACATTTTTTCGCATCGCTCTTTTAATTCTTCTGTTTCCATTCATTCTTCTGGATCAAAAGACATTGCAGGTAATTGAATAACACTAACGTCTTCTTCTCTAGCTTTTTCTAATAACATATTCATTAGTTGAGTAGCGGTTCCTTGTCTTCTTTCTTCTACAAAAATTGATAGAACAAATAATGTATCTCATTCAACAACATATTCAAGTAATCAGTCTTTATAAGTTAATTTCATGATATTTTGCTAATGAAATAAAAATATTAACAAGAATACAATTTGATTAATAACATAATAAAATCATATTTCAATGTTTTTTTAGAATAAAAAAAGAGTAGATAAGAATCTACTCAAATCCCATAAATGAGTGATAAATTATGTAAGGTGCCTATACATGTGCCAATGGCTATTGACCAAAGGTATATCTCATGCTCTAGGCAAAACTAAAGTAGAAGATTCCATGAGATAACAAATTCAAATGAATTTTATCAGATAGAGATAAATCTCTAAGAGAGTGGGATATATCTTTATTTAAGACCTTCTCTCAAATAATTGTTATTAATTGTATCCTACAACATATGAATCTAAATGCCTATAACACTGTTTTCTATTCATTGCACTTATAAGATTTAAATATTCCATAATAGGCTGATAAGTTGACAATAGTAGGTTATTCTATCATGCTTATCACTATTTTAAAACGAAATAGATAAATTTAAGAAACCTATAAGAGATAAATAGAATCGATTTTCAATTGAACTAATAATTTTTTAAATTATTAGCTAGAGAGACTTAATCTTTGAAAGTTACTCTCAATGAAAATATCAACTTTAATAATCGCTACACTAAGTACAATGATGTAAGATAGTAAATTAGTTAGTTATGTGGATTCATAAATAACAGTATAGAATGATTTGCACATTCAGCGAGATTATTAAAGCAAATGGAGTACATTTACCGGTTACATAATTTGTGAAAGAACTCATCTGTATCAACATGAACTTCTTAAATCACTTATTCATGATGACGTATATATTATAATATAAATGTATTAATTTGTCAAATTTTTGAGGACTTTTTTTATGAAAAGTTTTACTTGTTTATAATTAGTGTTTCTCTGATTGTTATAATAAAAGTGAAAGATTTTTTATAAAAAAATAAAAAAATATGAAAATTTTTTATAATTTTATATCAAATTTTGTAAATATTTTTAAATTATTCTAACATTCATATTATATCTGAAATTTGGTTGTCTGTGTTTGTATTATCTGTAACTCTAGCATTTTCATCTGTGCTTCTCATAAGCATTAACATAACATATCATCTGATTTCTTTACTTGTTGGAGTATTTATTTTGCTCATAATTCATTCAGATTTTAAAGCTTTTAAGTGATTTTCATAGTATGTTGATCATCATTCAAATTTATTTCACCATAATACTCTTGATAATACTGTTCCAAATTCAGCTCTTGTAACAGGATCTTTTGGTCTAAATGAAGTAACTCACTGCCCCATTAATCATAATTGGCAACTTTCAGTAACATATGAAACTAAATCTGGATTAATATTTGAATCTATAAATAAACAAGTTTTTGTTGTGTCTGGTGTTTTTCATAAAATGTTTGTAGCAAAATTACTAATCATTTTAGCCATTTCTTCTCTAGTAATGTTTCATTTCATATTTGCTTTATCTATTGGACTTTGTGTGGTTATTTTATTTGAATATGCCCAATTATAAGCTTGTGTTAATTCTTGAGAATATTCTTCTCATAAACAAAACGTTGAAAGAAATAATAATCATGATACCATAATTATGAAATTTTTTTTCATTTGAAAATCAGTAAAATAAAATGTTTTATATAATATATTTATGTATTTTGATAATTCAAATTAATTTTTTAAGTATTCTAGTGTAGATAAGTTATTTATCATTTCTTCTAATGCATTTATTAGTAGTGATAAATTATCTATATTATTAATATCCCTTAGTTCTTGGTTTATTTCTAATTGGACTGTTGGAATATTAGCATTCTTTGATATAAAGTTTGATACAGTATTTTCTTTACTAGCTGAAAATATTGTATTTTTTGTTATGGGTTTCTTTGAGTGTGATATATAAGTTTTTAAATTTGTATTCAGACTTTCTATTATATTATCAGATATTTCTGTATGTCATAGCAAGTTTGGATCTCAAATTCATCATGTTCATAATTCAACACTAAAATCTCTTACAGATCGACATCAATGTAAATCTATAAGTAGTTTCATATTATTATCTTTTATAAATTTTAATAGGGATTGTTTATATTCTGATGTATCATTATTATCAAAATTAGGGTCTCATACATGTATTGATGTTGAATAGATTATAGGAACATTTAATCTTTTCCCTAGATACAAAGTAAGTCATCAAGTTAGAAAATCTATTGGTAGTATTTCTCATTCTCTTACATGGCTTACGGAATGAGGAGCTGAAATTAATATTTTTGATTTGTTCTTTATAATTTTGAATGTAGAAAAATCTTTCTTTTGAATGTTTATATTTCACATTCAATTATTTTGTGAAAATTGTTTATCATATTGTAATACTTCATGTGTTTTCATGTTATATATTATAATATTTATTTAATAATAATCAAATTTTTGGTAATAAAAACTCCCCCATCTGGAGGAGCTTTATATTAATTATTTTTTAGTTTAAATCTTCTCAGTTTTCTACTTTATGTTGAGATCAGTCTCTTTCGATTCTAGTTCCATTTTCTAAATCTCACCATAAGTTAAATTTTCAGACTTCTTTTACTCAATCTTCATAGAATCTAGCTCATTCTTCTAATACTCAATCAATGTACATTCATAATTGGAAAGCAAATCATTGATTATAAGATTCGAATCATAGTCATGTTAAATCTTTTCCAGCATATTTATATTTTTCTCCACATATTTTCACTTCACTTGGTAATGGGTTTTGTTTAAATAAGAATCTGTAATCTCCGCTACCATTAATCCATTCTTTAAAATATCATACGTTCTTTGTAACATCAGCCCAAATTTGTTCTAGTGATCATCATTGTCTTTCTGATCATTCTCTTATATAATCTGGTATTGTTATTCTGTGATTTACTTTTGTTTTATCAATAGGTCTTTCAGCTACGCTTGTGTTGTCTTTTGGAGCTTCAATTTGACTCATTGTTGGAGCCTTCATTTGAGGTTTTTTTGGTTTTTTAGGAGCTTCAGGCTTCTTTGGAGCTACTGGTTTCTTTGGTTCCTCTGGTTTCTTTGGAGCTTCAGGCTTTTTAGGTGCTGTTAGTTCTTGTGCTGGAGTTTCTCCTCACTTTATTGGAGCTTGTTTAGGTCTATTTCTTTCTCCTTCTTTCTTTGTGGCAACCTCAATTAATTTATTAATTGTTTTTACATTCAGATATCATGGATTCTTTTGTCCTCATAATCAGTTTGCTTTTTGGAATTTATCTACAGCTCATCTTGTTATTGGTCATCGTAATCAATCAATTAATCCTACTGGCAAATATTCTGATCCAGCTTTATATAGAGCAATTTGTACTGCTGTAACAATTGTTTCACGATCATTATATAAACAATCTCTAATCTTTGCGTTACTTGTTGATATTTCTTTAAGATAGTTAGTAACGGTATCAAGTTTATAGTATATTTTATTTCCTTTTCTTTCAACAAAAGTATCCCTTCTTAGGCTTCATAATTTTCTTCAGCTTTCTTTAATTTCATGGGTTGTGCTTACATTCTTTTTTAATTTTTCAGCATTTTCCTCTGTTTCTTGATCTGATGTGTTTTCTAAAGCATCAATAATTTCACTTTCTTCAACAGGATTTGCTGGAGTTTCTGGATTTGTTGTCATTTTTTAAATGATTAAACTATTAAATATACACATATTATAATTCTTTTTTTAAAAAAAGCAAAAATTTGGCTACTAATTTTTAGTTGATTTTTTTTGTATTATTAGTATTAGTAATTTATTGGTTATAATTGGTATTTATTGTAATTATTATATATCTGTTATGAAAAAAACATTATTAGTTTTTATGCTGTCAGTTTTGTTTAGTTCTTTTACTTATTGACAGGACTTTTCTATAGATAAGTCAGAAAATCTAAACTATATTCAATGAGAAGTTATTGTTAAATATAAAGATTCATCAAAAACAAAAAGAGGTGCTAAATCAAAAGGTATTTCTCTATTTGATGCAGAATTAGATAATAATAACTTAGATATTAAACAAAAACTAAATAATAATGGTGATATTGTTTTAGTTGAAATTAATAATGGTAATTCTGTTGAAGAGACTATTGATTTATTGAAGAATGATCCAAATATTGAATATGTTGAACCTAATTTTGTTCGTTATTTGTTTTCATGAGAGACATCTTATAGTATTACTGAAACATGACAATGGGCATTAGATGCTATTTCTTGGTTTGATGCATTTAATGCATATTCATGAGATTTAAAAAAAGCTGAACCAATCGTTGCTTGAATTATTGATAATGGTGTTAATTATAATCATCTTGATTTAGTTAATTCTGTGTGGAATCCTTCAAGTTGTTCTTTTTTTTATAGTCCTTTAGATTGTGTTCATTGATTTGATTTTTTCCATAATAAACCTACTCCTTTAGCTAATTCTAATAGTCATTGAACTCATGTTGCTTGAATTATTGCTGCTGAGGCTAATAATTGAAATTGAATTACTTGAATTAATCCTTATGCAAAAATTGCGGCATTAAAAATTGGTGATTCAATACAGTTATCTAGTTTTGATGAATTAAGTGCCATATATTTTGCTATTGAAAATTGAATTAAACTTATAAATGCAAGTTTTTGATGACCATCTTATTCAGATATAGAACAATTAGCTATTGAGAATTTTTGAAATGTATGAGGGTTATTTATTGCTGCTGCAGGTAATGAGAGTGTTAATGTTGATAAGTATCCAGTATACCCTTGTAGCTACGATTTAGATAATATTATATGTGTTGCCGCTACTAGTAATGTTAATTGAGCTTTTGCTTTTGATTATTCTAATTATTGAGCCAGTAATGTTGATATTGCGGCTCCTTGATCTTCAATAGTTAGTACAGTAACTAGTGATACTTTGGAAGAATTTTTTTTAGAAGATTTTAATAAAAATAATGGTAGGTGTTCTACTTGATTTGATGTTCTGGATGATTGGAAATTAACGTGAGCTTGATGATGTATTTCAGTAAGTAGTTATAATGATAAAGATTATTGATATATTTTTGTTGATACTGTAAAATCTCCTTTTTTTAGTTGAAAAAGAGCTTCAGATCTTTCTATTTATGTTAATTGTACATGATGAGCAAATCTTTCTTTTTGATATTCAACTTGAGATTCTGATTATACTCCTTTCTTTTTGTTAGATGATGTTAGATGAGATTGAATGTATCATATTAGTCTTGTTGATAATATTAATGATGAAATATTTGATAATCTTTCATTAAATTTTAAAATTTTAAATAAATCATCATCTATTGCTTGTGTTATTGATGATATTGATGTTTATGTTGATCCATATTCATCCTGAAGTGTTAGTTTGTATTGAAAAAAATCATGAACATCAATGGCAACTCCTCATGTAGTCTGACTTGCTTCTATGGTGTGGATGCTTAATCCAGATTTATCTAATCTTGATGTTAAGAGATTGATACTTGAAAATTGAGATTATAAATCATGATTGTCTACTAGAGTTAAAGATTGAAAAGTTATTAATGTTAAGAAAACTTTGGATCAGGCTTTTAAGATAGCATCACCTTCATGACTAGATTCTAGTTGGTCTTGATATATTCAATGGAATAATGTACCGAAGGCTCAGAGTTATTATTATGAAATACTATCTTGAGACGCTATAATTGATTCATGAAATATTAGTAGTACTTGATTACAAACTAATTTATCTTGAGATTATGTTTGGAGAGTAAAATCTATAGCTGGTACTTCATGATATGATTCTAATTTCTCTACAGGTTATATTTGTAGTAAACCTATTTTAACAATTAATAATTTGTTATGAAATTTTAGTTGATATGAATGTACTAGTTTAGTATGAAAATTTACTTTCTCTGATAATTGTTCTGATAATTATGAAATGTGACGAGTTGGTTGAACATGATTAGCTACTTTAAATAATTCATGAGTTGTAGTAAAACAGATTTATATTAGAAATTCTTTCTGAGAGGAAAGTATTTTGGATATAGATTATTATTTTAATGATACTATTCCGACTTTAAGTAATAGTTCTTATAACTATTCATCTTCTTTATCATCGTCTAAGAATATTTGAAATGTTATTTCTTTATTCTGAGTAATTGATTGAGCCTGTTGAAATTCTTCTATTTCTGTTAGTTCGATTACTTGTAATGAATGACAAGGTAGTGTTAGTTCAAATAATATAACTATTACTCCTCCTTCGAATAAAAAATGATCTAGTTCTTGTAGTGTTAAGTTTAGAGATGATGAATGAAATGAAGTGTCGTGAATATTAAATTATTCTTATGATACGGCTTGATGATGAAGTGGTTGAGGATGATGATCAGGTTGATGATGAGGTGGTTGAAGTTGAGGGGGAGGTTGAACAACTCAAACAACAACTAGTAACTGATGATGAGGTTGATGATGAGGTGGTTGAGGAAGTGACTCTTATTCTTGTAAGAACTTGCCTGCTAATGCTACTGCTAATAATAAATCTACTCCTAAATCTAATACTAATTATTCTTATAGCGCTGATACTTCTAAAGTTTGTACATTCCAATGTAATAGTGGTTATACTCGAGATGAGAAAAATGATAAATGTGAGAAAAAACAAGTTGTAACTTGAGATGTAAATACTTGAGATTTACTTCACAATATTGAAATTGAGAAAACAAAACAAATTGAATTATTTGGTGAAACTGATATTGCTAGTAATTCTACCTCAAATATTGATTTCTCTTGGTTTAATGAATCAAATCCATCATCTATATTATCAAATTGATTTACGGTAGAATTTAATAATGCATATGAATTTGCTCACAGAGTTTGAATTACAACTATTGATTCAATAGAAAAGGCTAATATGAATTGAGAACTTACTAGAATTGCTATGGCTAAGATGCTTTCTCAATATGCTATTAATATATTAGGTAAAAAACCTGATACATCTAAAAATGTAGTATTCTGAGATGTTTCTAAAGAATTAGATTCTCAATATAATGATTGAGTGACTCTTGCTTATCAATTGTGAATTATGTGAGTTTGAATTAATAAGTTTAGGCCTAATGATTCTGTAACTAGAAAGGAATTTGGTACTGCCCTTTCAAGGATGCTTTTCGGTACAGCTGATTGAAAATGAGTTTATTATTCAACTCATTTAGCAAAACTTAAGAGTGAGTGAATTATTAATAATGATAATCCAGACTTAACTGAGTTGAGGTGATATGTAATGACAATGTTGATGAGAAGTGCTAAAAAATAATATATAAAGAAAGCTAGGAGTAAGAAACTCTCCTAGCTTTTTTTTGTTAGAATGAACTGACGAATTCGTTGTCAACGGCTTCTTCTTTTATTTCATCTTCTATCTCTCTGCATTTATGTATGATTTCAGTGAGCTTGTTGTGCACTTGTTTTGTGATATTTAGAAACTCAGCTTTATCTGTAATTTTGTTAAACACAGGTAGAGTTGATGTATCATTAACAAGCGTACTCATGAACTTAATGATATTCGTTACAGGTTCACCTAGTTTCGAATCTGGTGTCATGTAAATGATATCGTTAGGATCATGCTCTAAATCATCTATAAGGACATCAAGTTCTGTGCGGAAGTTAATTGCTTTAGCATGAATTTCATCAAGCATTTCGTTCAGTTTATCTTCACATTCCTTCAGTCTCTCTTTTTTAGTGCCGAGGGCTGCTGCAAAGAAGATAGATGCGCATAGTGCTAGTATGCCGTAGATGAGATAGGTAGTAGAAATAAATAGAATTATTGCTACGAATGAGCAGAACAAAAATGAACCGAGATAAAGGGATATTTTCTCCTTGAGAAAAATAAGCCTTTTAATTAAATCCTTGTATTCCATAATTGTATAGTTTTTATTTTACATTTTTGTTATTTGATATATAATACATAAAGGTTGATAAAATTTCAAGTAATAATTAACTATTATATATAAAAATTGTATAACTATTATTTATCAGTAAATTGCTAGCTAAACTTGAAAATTTATGAGAATAATTTATTATTATTTCATAAATAAAAAGCAAAATTTTATGATTAGACCTGGTGCATTTCAGTTTATTGTGCATTTTAAACAAGAACTATCTCGTCAAGATGTTATTACTATTCTTGATGAAGCTTTAAAAGTGTACAATTCTAGTTTGAGTGAAGAATTTAAGAAAAAGAACTTCTTTGTTAGATTGTTCTTTCCTCTTAAAAGATTCTATCGCTTAATTGTTACTCCTTATACATTGGATTCCCATTTTTATTTCCCAAGTAGGGAGATAATTGATCCTTTGTCTGGTGAAACGAAATCTGTAAGGGAGAGAATTTATTCTATTTATATCTCAAATCCCTCAAATAGAGGTGAGAGGTATGATGTACTTTATGGTTCTCTGAAGCATAATCAGACGGGGAGACTTATTACTGATTTTAAGAGTACTAATGTTATTACTATAAGAACTGCTGAAGGTGTTAGTAAAAGACTTTCATTTAAGTTCTTGTCGAAGTTCTCAGAATCTCTTAATTCTGTTTTAATGGGAAAACGATTGATATCTATTTCTTAAAAGAATATCATATTTGATATTCTTTTTTGTTATAAAAAAAGAGTTCCAATTTGATGGAACTCTTTGTTAGGAAATTTTTTATTAATCAAATACACATTCTCAATTTTCAGCATGTGCTGTTTCAGCTTCTTCTATTCATGATGCTTCTAAGTAACATCTGTTGAAGTAAGTATTTCAATCTTTTCCACATACCACATCTTTTTCCATTTGTTCACAATCTTTAACTTCAAATTCAGCTGGTTCTTCTGTAACGTTTTCTTCGATATTACTTTTTTCCTCTTCATCATTTATTGGTAAAATTCATTTTTCACAATCTCAGCTTTTTAAATCTTCTAAGAAACAGAAAGTTCAGTCATTATATCAACATACTGTAACATCTCATCATTCAGCTCGGTTGATTAATTCTCATTCACTATTTTCACATATGTTATTATCTTCATTAGATATTTGATTTGTTGTTGTCTCTTCATTTTGATCTCCACATCAAACAAGTAATAATGTTGCTGTTAATAAAGCAGGTACAATAAGTAGTTTTTTCATTTATATTTATGTAATAGGAAATAAAATTCTGAGGTTAATTTATAAATATTTATTATTATTGCAAGAGATAATTGTCAAAATTGTGGCTTTTTTTGTGATGTTTTTTGTTGTTTTTGTTGTCTACATCTTTTAAAGCTTATTAGTTATGCCTTTTTAATATATTTCTTTATGATAATTCCAGCTATTATAAATGCTATTATTATTCCTAATCATCATATTATGTATGTCGTTGTTGAAGTTGTTGTTGGATTTGCTCATAATTGCGGTATATTTTCTGTCGTTTCACTAATTTCTGTTGTTTCTATTTCTTTTACTGGAATTTGATCAATTGATGTATACTCCTCTTCTCATATATAGAGAGAAAATCAGTTTAGATTTATATTTAAAAATGATTCATCGCTAGATGTAATCTCTGAAATATAAGAATTTGCTGTCAATGTCCATGAAGAATTTGAATCTAAATTAACTGATATGTTTTGTGATTGGTTATCTGTATTTATGGCTCATTCATAACTTGATCACTCAGAAATTTCCATATTTAGAGATGAAATGTTGTCTACAATTATATCTCATTTAATATTTTGATTTACTAAGTTTAATGATACATCTCATCCATTTTCATTTGTTTTTCACCATGCTGCACTTTCAATCCTAAGAAAGTCTCAATCATTATTAACTATTTCATTATTTTCTAATAATATTTCAGCTGTTGTATTTGTTACGTAAATTGTATCTCATTTATTTGTTATTATCTTACTATTTTTTGCAGTGAATTTTGCAGTTCATTCATCTGCATCTCATGACATTGATTGATACAAAAATATGTTTTTATAAGTTGTTGATTTTCAATTAAGAGCTGTGTTAGAATCTGTTATAGTAGTATTTATTAATGTAATGCTATTTTTTCATTCCACTATAGCTCATTCAGATTTTGTTGATGTTAATTTTGCGTTTTCTACTGTGATATCAGCTGTAGAATATATAGCTGGAGATCATAATCAATTTGTTGTATATTCTCATCAATCTACATTAAGTGTTCAACCTCCCCTGTCTGATCTAATTGCAGCTGATGAATTTCATTCGGTTATAATATTAACATTCTTTGCTGTTAATTTACCTCATCATGTTACCATGATTCATCATGAGTTTTTATCTTTTGTTTTAATTGTTGAATCTGTGATTTGGATATTTCATTCTCAGTAAGAAAATACAGCATTAGCATATGATCAATTTGTATCGACTGTTACATTATTTAATTCTAGATTTCATTTAATAGCGATAACTGCTGCATTTGTTCCATAAAAATCTGAGTTATCTCAATTTCAGTTTCATGTTTTTGTAATTGGAGTATCGATTATTGTTACATTTCATCATGTTACTAATATTGCATTTTGTGAATTTCATTTTGATGTATAAGATTGATTATTTAGTCTAGCATCTTGGTCAAATACAACTGCCCCATCACGTGTGATTTGAGTTGTTTCTCCTCATCATGGCATTTTTCAGCTTGGCTTTTCTTTCATTACTAATCCTTATATAATAAAGTAATTATTAACTGAAGATTATTAAAAAGTTTATTAATTTCAAATTTTATTTCCCTTGACTTTATCTATAAAATATGTATGATATTTTTATATATAAAACTAACCAATAAAAAGAAAGGATTTATATGAAAATTATTATTATTAAGTCTCAAGAACTTGCAAACTTACAGTCGGAGACAGGTGTTAAAATTAATGACAATCAGAACGGTGGTATCGATATCGTTACTATGCTTGGTGATCCTGATCCTAGGAAGACCATCTTTGATGCGGTTTCTACCATTTCATCTGATAATCCCAAATTGACGTTGCTGCAGCTGAATGTTGTGACTAACCCAGATGGTACATTTGGTGCAATTGCTATCTTCGTTTCTTTCACAGAAATTGGCTTTATGATCCAGGATCCGGCATCGTATCTGTATACTCATGGACTTTCCAATATTTGTCCCCCGTTCCGGTAACCTTTGTCTTTACTGAGTGAGTAGGTATTTTACCTACTCATTTTTTATAAAAAAAATTCCTTAGTAATTAACTAAGGAACTAATTTTCTTAAAACCAATCCCATAGGGTGGCTGTACGGATAGCGTTTGCTAAATACCATAGTAAACCTGATACCAGGATTAATACTGTATGATTTATATCTAGTACTAATAGTATTAGCATTGTCATAATGGCAACTAATCCCATTAAACCGTAGAATATTTTCCCATCTTTTTTAGTTTCTTTTTTATCAGAGTCTCCATGTATGGATATAGATGTTACAATTGCTATTACGGTTAGTGAAAATGTGATTATTGCAAGTCCTCCATATAACAAAGTTGCAGTTGGAATTGCTGTTGCGACTAATTTTTCGCAAAATACACCTGTGATTACTGCAAATACAAGTATAAATGCTTCTAATTTTAACTTGTCTGCCATAGTCTTAATGTTTTAAGTTTTGTTTTGTTTGGCAATAATAAGTAATTTATTATTAAAGTCAAGTTTCCTTATATGCCCAAATAAGGAATATTTCTTTATGATATCATTGATTGATAATTTCTATATTTCAGAATTTATTTTTTATTTTTTGTAATATTTGTTCATATTGTGTATTCATTTCTTTATTAAATAAATGAACTTCTATAATAATATTATTAATTATATTTCGTTCATAATCTCACCGTGATGATAATACTTCTAACTCCATTCATTCTATATCCATCTTTAGCACATCAATCTTATTAATATTATTATTTATTAAATATTCTTTTAATTCTAAAAAATATACTTTAGTTTCTTTTCATTTTGGATTTAAAAATGATGTATATTTACTTGACTGCATAGTTTTTTCTTCGTTTAATAATATTGTTCATGTTTCTGTTTTGGAACTTATTCAATTATTGTTTATAATAATGTTTTTATCGCTTTCTAGTAGCTCTTTTGCTTTATTATAAAACTCTCCCACTGGTTCAAAGTAATGAATTGCTGCAGTTGGATTTAGAGATCTACACCACTTTGAAAATAATCATATATGTCATCAAATATCAAAAATTGTTTCAGCTTTAATTATTTTATCTTTAGCAAAACCATATTCTTCTTTTATAAAGATTTCATATTCTAAAGCTTTATCATATTTTAATTGTTTATCTTTAATTGTATTCATATGTTATATATATCTTTATTAATATTTTATTCAAATTTAAAAAAATAGAGCCTAAGAAACTTAGGCTCTATACACCTCGCCAGATGTAGAAGCTACATATTACTGACTAACAAATACTAAAACTACCCTATTTATAACTAACTAATCTACTTTAAAACGATATATCGTAGCTTCTTTTTTATTTAATATTAATTGTTATTAAATATGCAAATAAAAATATACTTGTTATGAATAATAACTTGTTTTTTTGTTATAAGTTGTTATTAGTTTATTAACTATTTTATTTATTAATATTATATCTTATGAAGAGTAGTAAATTCTTATTGTTCGGTCTGATTTTTTGAATTTCTTTTTTGTTAACTGGTTGTGATACAGAAACTAATTTGGATTCTGATTTACCAGATAATGAAGTTGTATCTGTTATGAAAGATTTTCTTACTGAAGTTAATTCTGAAGATGCCATTATTAAAAAAGAAAATTTTGATTGGTTAAATACTGCAGAATTTAATTATCTTAGTAATAGTGATGATTGATATTATAATATATCATGATATTCATTACGTGTAAATGGTGTTAAGAAACTACCTAATGTTAATAAAGTATTTGATTGATGGATTGTTCGTTATGTATGAGATGAAATTTGATGATCTGCTATAGATTTTTCTAAAGATAATATAGTGTGTTCTTATTATCTTAATCTAGAACAAGAAATCCCTTCTGAATTAATGACATATGAATGAGATTATGAAGATGAAGATTATGAAGCATATAATAAAGCATGGGAGGATTTCTATGATATTGCATCATATGCTTTAGAGCTTTATTGTTGATATTTACCTGATTGAGTTGTTGATTATAAAGATTTTAATTTCTATTGAGAATGAATGGAGCCTTTCTGGTATGCTTCATTTAGGTGAGAATCTGTATATTTGTTTACGCCAGATTGAGTTGAAGATCATTATATTCAAAGCATTAAACATCAATGAGATAATTATACTATTAGTTGATATTCTATTAATTGAAAAATAGAAAAAACTGATTGTTTGGATTGATGAAAATGAGATATTCATGATTATACAATTTCTTTTGATATTAATAATGAATCAGATTTATGAGATGGTGAGGATGTAACTCATTATGAATGATGTGCTGATAAAATTGATCCACTATTTGCTATTTGAGAAGAGGGAACTTTAGATACTTTTATTAAAAAGACAAATTATAAATATTCTGGTAATTATAGTAATGAAAATGTATTTTATTCTATTACCGATATTGCTTCAAAATATATGTATGTAAATTTTTATCAGTATAATTGAAATGATTATGATAATTATCAATTATTAATGGAAGAAACTGATGATTGATGGAATGTTTTGTATGAATGAAACTGATATGGTATTAGTCCTGAAAAGTGCGAAGAATTGAATCAATATGATAATAATTTAATGGATTTATTCTTTTTAATAGTATGTCCTAGGTGATAATTTTGTTTAGAATGTGGTATTTTTAAGCAAAAATTGATAAAAATCTCTTGCAATTGGTTTAAATAATTGTAGCATAAACACTGTTATAGTATTTTATCTTATAACAATTATTAAGAAATGACAAAAACTGCATTAATCGACAGCTTAGCTGAAGAATTAGGAGTTTCTAAGAAATTAGCTGCTGAATTAGTTAACGCTATGATCGAAAAAATCGAAGCTGGTGTTAAAAAAGAAGGTGAAGTTAGAATTCAAGGTTTCGGAACTTTCAAGAAATCTAAGAGAGCTGCTAGGACTGGAGTTAATCCTCAAAATCCTAAAGAGAAGATTAAGATCCCTGCTATGAACGTTGTAACTTTCAAAGCTGGTTCTGAATTCAAAGCTCTTGTTAAATAATTTATTATATGAAAGCTGG
>JAEEGL015716004.1_pt1 | contig 23743 bp, 25 predicted proteins | sample 9134231 | NCBI WGS metagenome assembly JAEEGL01 (sample SAMN16246548, study PRJNA631951) | gut metagenome | biome: gut microbiome; feature: rumen; material: fiber-attached | host: Bos | place: Iran: Karaj | collected 2018-10 | reverse complement strand
TGTTAAAGAATTTGATAGAAAAGCTAAGATTGATGAAAATATCTTAAGACATATTGTCATAAGAGAAGAGGAGTAGTTAATGAATAAGATTGTATTAGTTGGAAGATTAACAAGGGATCCTGAAGTTAGAAGTACTAGTGCTGGTTTCTCAACTGCTAATTTTACAGTAGCTGTTAATAGAAATTTTAAAAATAAAGATGGAAATTATGATGCTGACTTTTTACCATGTGTAGCATTTAGACAAACTGCTGATTTTGTATCAAAGTTTTTCAAAAAAGGTAGTATGATTTGTTTAGATGGTAGAGTTCAAACTAGAAATTATGATGCTCAAGATGGTTCAAAAAGATATGTAACTGAAGTAGTTGTTGAGAATGTAGAATTTGTTGGTGGAAAGAATGATAGTAGTTCTTCTGCACCAAGTAATGATTATGTTGATGCTCCTAGTGAAGCACCAATAGATGATATGCCAGAATATGATATTCCTGCTTCTGATCCATATGAAAATTATGATAAAGAAGTATCACTTAGTGATAATGATTTACCATTTTAAGGAGGAAATAAATAATGGCTGAATTTTATAGAAGAAAAAAGATATGTCAAATGTGCGCTGGTAAAACAGTAGATTATAAAGATGTAGCAATTGTTTCTAAATATATAAATGAAAAAGGTAAGATTTTACCAAGAAGAATGACAGGAGCATGTGCTAAACATCAAAGACATATAGCTAATCAAATTAAGATTGCTAGATATATGGCTTTATTACCATATACAAAATAATAGTTCTTATGAACTATTTTTTTATGCAAAAAAAAAGAAGATTTAATCTCTTCTTTTACTTATTAAAAGTAATCTTAGTATATTAAGTGCAGTTGATATGAATCCTGCTACATAAGTAAATGCAGCTGCATTTAATACTTTTTTTGTTCCCTCAACATCTTTATCAGCAATTAGTCCCATATTTTGTAATTCTTTTTTAGCTCTTCTTGATGCATCAAATTCTACAGGTAAAGTAACAAATTGAAATAATAAACCTATTCCAAGTAAAAGTATTCCTAAATATACCATGTTTAGTAGTTGCGTTCCGAAACCTATAACTATTAGTACAGTTGAAAATCTAGAAGTTAAATTAACAACTGGTACCAGTTTAGTTCTAAATGTTAAGAATGAATAACTCTCTTTATCTTGGATAGCATGTCCCACTTCGTGAGCTGCTACAGATACAGATGAAATAGATGTTTCATTGTATATATTGTTAGATAAAACAATACTTTTATTTTTTGGATCATAATGGTCAGATAAAGTACCAGGTATTTCATAAATTGATACATTATATAACCCATTTTTGTCTAGTATTTTTCTTGCAACATCTCTTCCACTTAAATTAGAACTATTATTTATTTTAGAGTATTTATTATATGTTGAAGTAATAATTCCTTGACTAATTAATGGTAAAAAAATAATAATTAAAATTAAAAAAAATTCAGTTATAAAATCCATATTATCACCCATAATAATTATATCAAATTATTAGACAAAAAAAAAGAATGTTTGTTTTAAACATTCTTATACGTATTTAGCAACTAATAATACTGCTAGTACTATTACTAATAAAGCAATTACTAACTTCCATATTTTTTTAACCCAAGTCTTATATGGTAAATTTAAGTATGTTAATCCAAAAGTTAAATAAATACTTGTTGGAGCTATGAACATAACTACACCATAAATTGATTGAGTTATTAATGCTATTATTGGTGCATGTGCTGTTTTTGCAACTATTTGAGGAGCTGCATAGTTAGTAACAAATAATACATCAACATGGAATAATGAAGCTATTGCCATAATAATAGAACTAATTACTACACTAAATTTACTAGTTATTTTTAATAATAATTGTGCTATTGTTGGATAGAACATTTGGTTAGCAGCAAAATATAAAACAACATAAGATAAGAATAACATACCTGCAGGTTTTAACATTTTTTTAATACCATTCTTCATACCATCAAACGCATTAATCTTATAGATTAATCCAAGTAGCAATGATGCGAAGAAACAAGTAATTGCCATTTCAGAATAATACCAATTTCCAAAAGCAGCACTATCGCCTAGTAATTTAGCAAATATTGCTATTTTTTCAGTACCAGTTTTAATACCATCTACTGTTATATGTAAGTATGGTAATTTTGGTTCGAAACCAGTTATTTTGTCATGTATTGTACTAAAGAATGTAATATTAAATGTTGATTCCCAACTAGTACATCCAAGTACTAATAGTACAAATATAACAACTAGAATAATAACCATAGGTTTAACACTTTGTTTTTTTGCACTGAATTCTTCTGAGAAAAGATCTGCATTTTTTAAATCTTCTTCACTTGGCTTACGTCTTTTAGCTTTTGATAAGAATATTAGTAGTGCAACATAAGATATTAGTAATAAAGCTAATTTATAATAAAAATTACTCTTAGTTTCTAATTCTAATACTTTAGATATTACAGATGAAGTATTATATCCAACTGTATTACCAATTGTACCAATAAGTAATGATCCAAATGTTGCTGCTGCAACAGTTGATTTGTCATATCCCATTGCAAGTAGAATGCTTATTAATAATGGAAAGAATATCATTAATCCATAACCATAATCAAATACTGATGTAAGTATTGCTATGAATAATGAAGTTAATACTATAAATAAAAATTCTTTTCCTTTTAATTCTGCAACTACATTATTAACTAGTTTTCTATAAACTCCAGTCTTTTCTAACACACCATATAGGCCACCAATAGCAAGTACTAGTATTAAAATTTGAGCAAAATATTCAACCAAAAAAGATTTAAAGAACATTGAAAATGCATCATATAATCCTGTATAGTTCATTTCAAGAACTGAGAATTGACCTTCTTGAAAATAAGATGACTCAATAATAAAAGTTGCTACTACCATTCCCAATAGCATGAACATGATTATTTTAAATAATCCAGTTTTCTTCATTTTATCTAATTCCTCCTTAAAAATATTATATAAAAAAAAACATCATAATACAAGATTTACAAGTATTTTAAGATATTTTTTTAATGTGTTCATATAGTTCATTTATACAGTTATTAAAGTCTTGTTCTGTTTTAGAAGTTGCTATTCTTTGTTTTAGTTCCTTGCTTTTTGGAATATTCTTTAAATATGCTAAAGCATGTGTTTTTATATCAAGTAAAGCCTTTCTTTCATTTGTATCTTTTTTTAATAATTCATAGTGATATTTAATCATATCTACTATTTCTTTATATGTTGGTTTTTCAATTATTTTATTTCTTTCAATATACTCTAAACATTCTTTAATAAACCATGGGTTACCAAGTAAACTTCTTCCAATCATAATTGCATCACATTTAGTCTCTTCTAACATTCTTTTAGCATCATATATTGTTTTAATATCGCCGTTTCCAATAACTGGAATATTTACCTCTTCTTTAATCTTTTTTATAAGTGACCAATCTGCGTTTCCTGTGTATCCTTGGTTTCTAGTTCTTGGATGTATAGCAATTGCACTAGCACCTGCTTTTTCAATTATTTTAGCCACTTCTACACAATTTATACTATCATTATCCCATCCCGATCTTATTTTTACTGAAACAGGAACATTTGAATTATCAACTACATTTTTTACTATTTCATATATTTTATTTGGATCTTTTAGTAATCCAGATCCAGCTTGTGATTTTAATGCAACTTTTGGAACGGGACATCCCATATTAATATCTAGTATATCTGGTTTTACGATTTTACATACATATTTAGTTGCTTTAACAAAACTTTCAACATCATGACCAAATATTTGGACACTTATTGGTCTTTCATAGTCATTTATTTCTAACATATCTATAGTATTTTTACTATTGTATACAATACCCATAATGCTTATCATTTCAGTGTATGTTAAACCAGCACCCATACTTTTTAGTATGTGTCTATACGTTTTATTTGTAATACCAGCCATTGGCGCACAAACTATTTTATTTTTAATTTCTACATTTCCTATTTTCCACATAAAAACCACATAGATAATTTATCATTATAATAATATAATTGCAATAAAAAAAGTTTTCAATTATTGAAAACTTTTAAAATAACGATTCTACAGAAACATTACATGTAATATTTTGGTTAACTCCTAGGAATGTATATGCTGTTGTTCCATCTAATTCAAGTTTTTCATCACTAGGTTTAACTCCATTACAATCTAATTTTACTTTATATCCTTCTTGAGGTTTTAGAGTAAATTTACCATCTTTTCCAGCTTCAATTATTTGTTCTTTGTTACCAGATATAATTAAGACTTGTTCTGGTATTTGATTAATCATAAGTTTGTATGTTGAAGCAGGTGTTCTATTAAATGTAATAGTACATTTAGTATTTTCAGTTAATTTTGCAATTGAGAATTTATTATTTTCAAATGTATAAACTTGATTATTAGAACAAGCAATAGTTGGTTTTTGATATCCATCATCTGCTTTTACTACTGTTTGAACAGATTCACCATATTTAGCATTTAATATAGCTGTTCCATCTCCATTTTTAACAATTACTTCTGCTGTTAGATTTTTAACAGTAAAATCAATCTTACAAGCAATATTCTCACTTACTGAATTAATAGATAATGTGTTAGTTGATACATCATATATAGCTTCTTTATCATTTGAACAAGATACATTACTATATTCATATCCTTCATTAGGTGTAATTTTAAGTTGTCCATTTGTAAGTCTTTCTACATCAAATGTATAACTTGTATCATTTTCATTAATTAATCCATTAGCTGCAGTAATTATAACTTTGTAATTTTTAGTATTAAAGTATAATTTACATACTCCTTTAGCTTTATTTAATGTTTCATAATTCCATGTTTCTTCATTAAATTCTATAGTCATTCCATTTGTACATTCAGATGTAGTAAAAATATATTCATTATCCTCACTGTTAGTTGGCATTTCCTCAACTAAAGCATCATCTAGATAATATTCATAATTAACTAATTCTGATTCAACTACATTAGGTATAGTTGGGACACTGCTTTTTCCTCTATTTACAAATCCTAATAAGAAAAATGTAGTACTTATTACAAACATAACACTAAGAACTACTATAATTGGTTTATTTTTCAAAGTGCACCTCCATATTATTTACATTATAAATTTTATACTTTTATCATGTCAAAGTCAATAGTTCATAAGAGTAAATATTGTCAAAAATAGTTTTTTTCTTTAAAATTATTTGACTTTATCATATACTTTTTATATAATATGTTCGGTACATTTTAATGGAAGTGCAGTTTCTGTGGGAAAGAAACGTTATAGTTGCAAATATAACAGCATGGAAATTAGGAAGGAAAAATAATATGAAAACATTTATGTTAAAAAAAGAAGATGTTGAACATAAGTGGTATGTTATTGATGCTGAAAATCAAACTTTAGGTAAAGTTGCTGCTTTAGCTGCACATGTACTTAGAGGAAAACATAAACCAACTTATACTCCTCATGTTGATTGTGGAGACAACGTTATAATTATTAATGCTGAGAAAGTTGTTCTTACTGGAAATAAACTAGATAAGAAGATGTATTATAATCATAGTGGATATCCAGGAGGATTAAGAGAAAGAACTGCTAGAACAATGAAAGAAAAATATCCTGTAGAAATGGTAGAAAGAGCTGTTTGGGGAATGCTTCCAAAGAATAGATTAGGAAGACAAATCTATAGACAATTATTTGTTTATGCTGGAAGCGAACATAAACATCAAGCTCAAAAACCAGAAAGATTAGAGGTAAAGTAATATGGCTCAAAATAATAAATTTACAGCAATCGGAAGAAGAAAAAGAAGCGTAGCTAAAGTAACTTTAACAGCTGGTAAAGGTAAAATTACTGTTAATGGTAAAGATGTTAAAGATTATATGCCTTATGAAACTTTAGTTATGGATTTAGTTCAACCTTTAGATCTAGTTGAATTAAAGGATAAATATGATGTAGAAGTAGTTGTTAAAGGTGGAGGTTTCTCTGGACAAACTGGAGCTATTAGATTAGGTATAGCAAGAGCTTTAATGCTTGCTAATGCTGAAAATAGAACAGTATTAAAATCAAATGGAATGGTAACTCGTGATGCAAGAATTAAGGAAAGAAAGAAATATGGACTTAAGAAAGCACGTAGAGCACCACAATTCTCAAAGCGTTAATATTAATATTCTATGTACTAAAAATAAAACCCATTTATGGGTTTTTTTGTTTATAAAGAATTGCTATATATTTATTAGGTAAGAATAAGTAACTATTTAGTTCTTATTTTATTTGTATTTTTAAGTAATAAAAAAGGTGATTTGATATTTTGATATTTTTATGATATAATGTCAATGTATGAAGGTAACTTCATATAATTAAAGAGCATCCAATTATGCAGTTTTGGATGTTGTCTATTTATATAGGCCCACTTAGTTCAGTTCTGAAAAAAGTGGCTTTATTTATATTAAGGTATATAATATGTGCAGTTGGAGTTATGTTCATACAATGGATACATTTGAATGAATAAGGCAAGTGTAATTCCTAATGGTTCATCTGAAATCAACTATGTTGATATCAGATGTTTTTTTCTATATATTGACTTTTATACAAATATTATTATAATAAAAAATACTATTTATGTTGGGGGAGAGATAATGACAGAAGAATTCTTTGAAAAAATGAAATATTCTTGTAATGAAGCATTAAAAAATACTATACGTGTTGGTGAAGCATATAAGAAATTATGTGAAGAACAAAAAGAGTATGTTGATTTATATACAGAGTTAGTTTTAGCTGCTGTTGAATCATTTGATTTCTATGAAAATAAATTTAAGCATGAAATGATTAATAAGGAAGTACTTAAAAAGTTCGGAAAACCTAAATCAATTTATGTAAGTATTTGTGAAGGAAATAATACTGGTATAATTTGTCTTGATTATGGAAAAGATAGTGGATGGGGACGTGAAGGTGAACCTAAGTTTAAGAAAGATAAGAACTTTGATTTAGAAACTATTAATTTTCTTTTAAATCAAAATGGAATTTCTATTAAAGAAAATAGTGTTGATAGTGGTGGATATGGGTATGAAGATGATGAAATTACGTTTGATGCTACCATGTTAATTGAACTTAGAAAACAATTACTTGCAGAAGAAAAAGATCCAATTATTTTAAGTTTAATTAAATAAATTGTTGATTTAGATTTATATTTATGATATAGTGTTTATGATTGAAGTGCACTTCAAAGTTTTGTGTGATATTCTAGTGCAGTTATGAATATCACTATTCAATTATTGTCACTTAGTGTTGCAGTACTAAGTGACCTTTTTTTATATTAATTTTTGTGTTATAATATTAATATAATTTTTGTAGGAGGAGAAGATGGGTTTAACTGAGATTATCATTTCACTAGTTTTAGGAGCTATTTCTGGTTGGTTAGCAGGATTCATCATGAATACTAAAGGTGGACTTATTAAAAACATTATTTTAGGTCTTATCGGTGGATTCGTAGGTGGAATTATATTTAATTTCTTAGGACTTAGTGTTAATGGATATGTTGGTACTATTATTATGTCTGCTGTTGGTGCTTGTGTGGTAATAATAGTTGCAAACAAATTATTTAAATAAAATTGAACCATTTGGTTCTTTTTTACTGTAAAACTATACTTGATATTGCAATATTTATAATGAAAAGATGCTAAAAAAGATAAAAATAGTTGAGTTTTTACTCAATTTTTTTTATAATTTTAAAAGTGATGTTTATGAAAGAATTATTTAGAGCATTAAAGTTTACTTTCTTTTCTATTAGTGCTGGATTAATAGAAATGTTAAGTTTTGCTGTATTAAATGAATGCACTAGTTTACCATATTGGCCTTGTTATTTAATAGCATTAACTTTATCTGTTTTATGGAATTTTACTTTAAATAGAAAGTTTACTTTTAAATCTAGTAATAATATACCAGTTGCGATGTTTAAAGTATTCATATATTATTTAATATTTACTCCTCTTAGTACATTACTTGGCAAATATCTAACTGATATTGGATGGAATGAGTATTTAGTAACTATTATTAATATGTTATTAAATTTTGTTACTGAGTTTTTATATCAGAGATATTATGTGTTTAAAGATAGTATTGACACTTTACCTACTAAGTAGGTTTTTTTATTGTTAATTTGACAAATAATTGTTTTAAATACTCGATAAAAGTGCTATAATTTTAACATAGGGAGAGTGTGATATGGCTGCTAAGGTGTTTAGAACAATTGAAGAGCAACTAGACATTTTGAAAAGTAAAGGTCTTAGTATACCTGATTATGATAAAGCTAAAGAAATATTATTAAGAGAAAATTATTTCTTTTTAAATGGGTATCGTTCTCCACTTCTTATAAGTGGGTCTAAGAGATTTATAGATGGTTCTACATTTGATGAATTGTATGCTTTGTTTAGTTTTGATAGATATTTTAGAAATATTATTTTTAAAAACTTATTAATAGTTGAAAATAACTATAAGTCTATATTTAGTTATGTGCTTAGTAAGAAGTATGGTTATAAAGAAAAAGATTATTTAAATACAGATAATTTCGATAGAAATAGGGAAAAGGCTAAACAGATTAATGATTTAATAAGAAAGTTAAAAAGACAAATTAGAATAAATGGATATCAACATTCAGCGACTAGCCATTATATTAATAATTATGGTTATATTCCTTTATGGGTTGGTGTTAAAGTATTAAGCTTTGGTATTATGGGTGAATTGTTTAGTATTTTAAAACAAGAAGATAAAGAAGAAATAGCCTCATATTATAATGGGGTAGATTCTGATCAATTAGGAGATTACCTACAAATACTTTCTAATTATAGAAATTTATGTGCTCATGAAGATATTTTATATAATCATGAAACACAAAAAGCTATTGGTGATACTAAATATCATACTTTACTTGATATACCTAAAGTAGATGATGAATATATATATGGTAAACATGATATATTTGCTTTAATTATTATTTTAAAGAGAATGCTTACATTTGAAGATTTTAAAATGATGATGAATGAAATAGATTATGAAATTGAATGGTTATCTTCCAAATTAAAATCTATTGGTGTACAAAAAGTTCTTTATAGAATGGGATTCCCTGATAATTATAAGCAAATATCTTATATAGATTAGGAGGCTAAATGAAAAAGTTTATATTATATTTTTTTAGTATATTATTAGCAGCCTTTTTAGGAGCAGCAGGGATGTATTTTGTTCTTAATTATGTGGATTTAGGTAGTAAAGCTGAAGGTGTTATAAAAACTAAGATTCAAAAAGATGTAACAGTTACAGATAAAGGTATTGCTGATGGGATAGATGCAGTTTATAATTCAGTAGTGGTTGTTGAAAACTATCAAAATAATAGAAGAGCTGGTATTGGTTCTGGCTTTATTTATGATAAAGAAGGATACATAATGACTAATCACCATGTAATTGAAAAAGCTAGTGAATTAAAAGTTATTATGATGAGTGGTGAAACTGTTAGTGCTAAGTTAATTGGTAGTGATGAGTATGCTGATATAGCAGTTATTCAAATTGATAAAAAATATGTTAATGAAGTAGCTAAGATTGGAAGTAGTGAAAAAACTAAAGTAGGAGATACAGTGTTTACAATCGGTTCTCCAATGAGCTCAAGTTATTCTGGTACTGTTACAAGAGGTATACTTAGTGGTAAGAATAGAATGGTAGAAGTTAGTGTATCTTCTAATTCAAATGATTGGATTATGAATGTTATGCAAACAGATGCAGCAATTAATCCTGGTAATAGTGGTGGACCATTATGTAATGTAAGTGGTGAAGTAATAGGAATTAATTCAATGAAAATAGTTCAATCTGAAATTGAAGGCATTGGATTTGCAATTCCAATTGAAGATGCTCTTGAGTATGCTAATATGATTGTAAATAAGATTGAAATTAAAAGAGCATATTTAGGTGTAAGTATGGGAGATATTTCTACATCTGCATTTAATCTAATGAGATCTGGAATATCACTTGATTCATCAATTACATCAGGTGTAGTAGTATTTGAAGTAGCTAGTAATGGACCTAGTGAAAAAGCTGGTTTAAAGAAGGGTGATGTTATTGTTAAGATTGGTAATACTGATATTAACAATGTAGCTGAGCTTAGATATAATTTGTATAAACATAAACCAAATGACAAGGTTGAAGTTACTGTTATGAGAGGTAAAGAATCAAAAAAATTTAACGTAACATTAGGAGAAAGTGATTAATTCATTTTCTTTTTTTTGTTTTCAATTGAAAATAGGTCAATATTCTTTTATAATATTATATATAATAGGTGATATATATGGTAAGTTATAATAATTCACAAAAAAGTAGAATACTAAAAGAATATGACAGTTCTCTTAGTGGATTAACAACAAGTGAAGTTAAAAGACGAATTAAAAAATATGGATTAAATGAGTTACCTAAAGAGGAGCAAAAGGGTTTCTTTAAGTCATTTTTAAGTGCATTAAATGATCCAATTATATATGTGTTAATAGTATGTGCAATACTATCTTTTATTGTTGGTGAAAGTGTTGATGGTTTGGCAATAATAGTTATTATATTAATAGATGCTATTATGTCTGGTATTCAAGAGCATAAGGCTCAGATGAATTCTGAAGCGTTAAAAGATTTAATTAAAGTAAAGGTAAAAGTAATTAGAAATAATAGACATATAGAAGTAGATTCTGAACAAATAGTGCCAGGTGATATTATAGTAGTAGAATCTGGTACTCTTATATGTGCTGATTCTAGAATTATTACATCTAACAATTTAACAGTTAATGAGTCTGTTTTAACTGGTGAGAGTGTTGGTGTAGCAAAGAATTTTGAAAAGTTAAAGTTTAGTAGTACTAAAAGCATATTATATGCTGGAACTAGTGTGTTAACTGGAAGAGCTCTTGCAGTAGTAACTACTACTGGTATTAATACTGAAGTTGGTAAAATTGCTAAGAAAGTAACTGATACTAAGGAGGCAAAGTCTCCACTTACTATGAGGATGGAAAAGTTTTCTAAACAAATTACATTAATTATTATTTTTATTTCTTTGATAATTGGATATGTACTATATTCTAAGGGTTATAAAGCAATGGATATATTTTTATCAGTAGTTGCTCTTAGTGTGTCTGCTATGCCTGAGGGATTGCCTCTTGCGCTTACAATGGCACTTACTATTGGATCAAATAAGATGAGTAAGAGAAATGTTATTGTTAAGAAGTTAAATTCTGTTGAAAGCTTGGGTAGTTGTACTGTCATAGCAAGTGATAAAACAGGTACTCTTACTGTTAATGAACAAACTGCTAAGAAGATATTACTTGCTAATGGTGAAGAATTTGATGTAGAAGGTAATGGATATAATGATGAAGGTAGTGTTGTTCCTTTAAATAAATCTTCTATTAAAAATGCTAAATATATTTCTTTACTTGCATCTATTAATAATGATGCAATATTTGAAAAAAGCAAAGGTGTTTGGGATTGTTTTGGGGATTCTATTGATGTTGCATTTTTAGCTTTATCAAGAAAGTTAGAAATAGATATTAGTGAGTATAAAAGAGATTTTGAAATACCATATGAATCTGAAAAGAAATATAGTGCAGTTTTTTATAAAAAAGGAAATAAAACTTATTGTACAGCTAAGGGTTCTTTAGAAGTAATTCTTGATTTCTGTCGCAAGAGTTATGATAATGGTAAATTAGTTAAACTTAATAAAGAAAAAATTATTAAACAGAATGATGAATTAGCAGCTCTTGGATATAGGGTTATTGCTGTTTGTGATGGTGAAGTTTCTAGTTTAGAGAAATACAGTGAAAAGAATGTTGCTAATCTTAATTTTGTTGGATTAGTAGGATTTATTGATCCAATTAGAAAAGAAGCTAAATCATCAATTAAAGAGTGCTATAATGCGGGAATTAAAGTGTTGATGATCACTGGGGATCATGCATTAACTGCTTATACAATAGCTAAAGATTTAGAAATGATTGAAACTAAAGAAGAAGTAGCTACTGGTAGTGATTTAGATTTTTACATTGAAAACAATGAAAAATTTGATGAGTTTATAAAAGATAAAAAAGTTTTTGCTAGAGTAACTCCATTACAAAAGTTAAAAATTGTTGAGTCATTGCAAAGACAAGGCGAATTTGTGGCAGTAACAGGAGATGGTGTAAATGATGCTCCTGCTATTAAGGCTGCTAATATTGGTGTTGCTATGGGTAGTGGAACTGATGTTGCTAAAGAAGCTGCTAAAATGATTATTATTGATGATAATTTTGCTTCTATTGTTGCAGGTATAGAAGAAGGACGAAATGCATATTCAAATATTAGAAAAATATGTATTATGCTTTTGTCGTGTGGTCTTGCTGAAGTGTTATTCTTTGTTTTAGCAATTGCGAGAAATTTACCTATTCCTTTAGTTGCTATACAATTGTTGTGGTTAAATTTAGTTACTGACGGTCTTCAAGATATGGCTCTTTCATTTGAAAGGGAAACAGATACTATAATGAAAGAAAAACCAAGAAGTACTAAAGAAAGTATTTTTGAAAAGGAATTAGTTAAACAAATATTATTATCTGGTTTATTTATTGGTGCTGTTGTTTTTGTATTATGGTTTATACTTATGAGAAATCATGTAGAAGTAAAACTTGCTAGAGGATATGTTTTAGCATTAATGGTATTTATTCAAAATATACATGTACTAAATTGTAGAAGTGAAAGGAAGAGTGTTTTAGAAAATAGTATTCTTAATAATAAGTTTATATTGTTTACTATTGTATGTAGTATTGGCTTACAAGTGTTAGTTATGGAATCTAATACTCTTTCTAAGTTCTTACAAACATATCCTATTTCATATTGGCATATGTTAATACTTCTATTATTAGCTTTCCCTATATTAATAGTAATGGAACTATATAAATCTTTTAAAAAAAGTAAAAAAATGGTATAATTTTTAAGAGGAGAATTATGAAGAAGAATATCTTATTATTAATAAATGGATTTGGTATAGAAAGAGGAGATTCATATAATGTTTATAATGCACAAATAATGCCAAATATGGATAGATTAACTCATGAAAAACTGTTTGGAACAATAGCTAATAGGAATTTAGATTATAAAAATGCGTATAGAAATTTAAGTATGGGTATTAATGATCCTCTTACATATAGTTTGGTTGAGAATAATAATAATAATGGTTTAATTGAAAGTAATGAATTATTAAAATATATTATTAATCAGACTGTTGTTAATAAGTCTAGATTACATATAATGTGTTTTTGGGAATCAGAAAAGACTTTAGAACAATTAAATTATTTTCTAAATGTTATTAAGAAGGAAAATATTAGTAGAGTTTTTATACATTTAATACTATGTCATAAGTCACTTAATGATTATAAAGAAATTGATAGAGGACTTAATTCATTAAACTATGATTCTGCTAGTAATGTTAAGATTGGTGTTGTTACTGGAGAAAATAATTTTTATAATTTATTAAATACTAAAGATTTAGTTAAAAACTTTATGACAGAGTTTGGTGAAAAGTGGAAAGACTTGTCTAAGAAAGTAGAGGTTTTAGTTCAAACTAAAACGATTCCATGTAATACTAGAACATTTTCTGTAAATCCTACTTATAGGTTTGAAAATAATGATCAAATTATCATATTTAATTACAATAATATAGATTTTACTAAGTTTAGAACTGAGTTACTTGCTCAGAAGTATAGACAAGTTGATTTTAATACTATTAAGTTTTATTCATTGTTTCCAGTAAAAGCTGACATACAAGTACCTTTTATGTTTAATTATGCAGTTTCTGCTAATTATACATTAGATTCATTGACTAAAGCAAATGCAACTTGTTTAGTATTTGATAAGAAGGATTATTGTCCATATATTAATTATTATTTAACTGGTCTTAGAAATTCTGTCGATGAAAGATTAAAATATGTACCAACAGATGATGGGTTTATATATGATGCTAATAGATTACTTAGTACTATTATTTCTTATAATAGGGATTTATATATTATTAATTATTCTATTGAAGAATGTAAGACTTTAGAAGAATTAAAAGCTAAATTAACTAGTATAGATAATATTATTGGTGTTTTAGATAAGTATATAAAAGATAACAATTATGGTTTATTTATATCATCTTTGTATGGTATGGAAAAACAAATGTATAATCAAAAACAAGAGTTAGTTAAAATTAATTTTTCTGGTAAATCACCTGTACTTGTTGATGATAATAGTATTGGTGCTACTACACATACAATTGCTGAGGGGAATTTATGTGATTTAGTTAATTCTATTTTAAGAAATATTAATCCAGAATATAAAGTTAATGGAATATTAAAGAAGAAATCTAGTCTTTTATCATTCTTATATAAGAAACCAAAAGAAAGCAAGGTGAAGAAAGGTGAGTAAGCCATTATTTAGAAGAATACTTGCATATATTATAGATGGTATTATCGTTTCTATAGTATCTAGTGCAATAGCATTTTTACCATTGTTTAAGAAGTATAGTACTAAGTATGATGAGTATTCAGAAGAGTACACTGAAATGATTAGAGAGGTAGCTCAGAATCCAGAAAAAGCAAATGAAATATTTAGTGATGAAAAAATAAAGGATATGGCATATGATTTATCTAAAAGTGGAATATATTTAAGTGTTATTACTTTAGTTGTAACTGTTTCATATTTTGTAGGTTTTCAATATTATACTGGTGGTAAAACTGGTGGTAAAGCTATTATGAAAATAGAAGTAGTTTCTACTAAAGATGAACCTTTGAGTTTATCTCAATTGTTTACAAGAAGTCTAATAATTAATAATTTATTTGTAGATACTATATCTTTAATAATAATAGCATTTTGTACTAAGAGTATATATATAGGTTTAAGTTCTTATATTGAATTATTGGAACTAGGGTTGTTATTAGTAACATTTGGTATGGTAATATATAATGATGAAGGAATTTCTCTTCATGATAAGATTGCAGGTACTAGGGTAATACTAAGTAGTGAAAAATCACTTTTAGAGAAAAAGAATGTTAAAGAAGCTAAAGTAGTAAAGGAAAAGAAAAAGAAATGAAAATAGGAATAGCTAATGATCATCATGGAATAGAATTAAAGGGAAGAATAATTGAGTATTTAAAGAAGAATAATATTGAATATGTCAATTATGGTTGTGATGAAGTAGATAATGTAGACTATGTAGATTATGCCTTAAAGTTATGTAATGGTATTAATAGTAAAGAAGTAAATTTAGGAATTTTAGTATGTGGCACTGGTATTGGTATGAGTATAGTTGCTAATAAAGTTAAAAATATAATTGCTGCTAAAGTTAATACACCAAAAGAGGCATCACTTGCAAGGGAACATAATATGGCTAACGTGATAACACTTGCAGAATATACTAAAAATCTAGAGGAAATACTTAATAACTTTATTAATACTAGTCCTTCTAATGAACAAAGACATAAACGAAGAGTAGAAAAAATATTGAGTTTACAAGAATAATATTTTTAATTAATCATAAAATATACTATGAGAAAGCTCATAGTATTTTTATTTGTCTTTTTAATACTATTAACAAGTTATAAACAAGAAAAAGTAACTAAAAATGATAAAATAGTTAAAGAAGATAAAGTTATTAAAAATGTTAATATTATATATAATGATTCTATTATTAATATGGATCTTGAAAAGTATGTTATTGGTGTTGTTGCCTGTGAAATGCCATCTTCTTTTGAAGTAGAAGCTTTAAAAGCAATGGCTGTTTCTGCTAGGACATTTGCATTATATAAAATAGAAACCAATAATGATTATAAGTTTAGTACAACTACTAAAGATCAATGTTATATTTCAGTTGATAAAATGAAGAGTAATTGGAAGTCTAATTTTGTAAGTAACTATAATAAGATTAAAAATGCAGTAATGGATACAAGTAATCAATATATGACTTATAATGATAAAGTTATTATTTCTTTTTATTTTTCTATTTCTAATGGATATACAGAGAATTGTGAAAATGTTTTTTCACAAAAATTAGATTATCTAAAAAGTGTGGATTCTTCATGGGATAAAGATTATTCATATAAAGAAAAAAGTATTAAAATGAGTTTAGGTTCATTTATGAGTAAATTGGGTATTAAAGATAAGAGTATTTTTAATATTGAGTATATCCGTAATAGTACTAATAGGATTGATAAAATTATTATTAACAATCATAAATATAAGGGAACTGAGTTTAGAAAATTATTATCTCTTAGAAGTACAGATATTGAAATAAGCATCTTAAATAAAGAAGTTATTATTAAAACTAAAGGATATGGTCATGGGGTAGGAATGAGTCAATATGGAGCTAATAGTATGGCTTTAAAAGGTTATAAGTATGATGAAATATTAAAGTATTATTATAATGGTATAAAAATTATGAATAAATAATTAAAAATTGTTCACTCTATTATTAGGAGAGTGAATTATGAATAAATATAGTAAGTATCTATTATCAAGTTTATATGTGTTAGTAACTTGTGTACTTGTTGTATGTGTAGTTACAGTAGTAAATGGTATTAAGAGTTATATAGTTGAAAAGCCAAATTATAATTATGCTTTAAATGATGTATTTATGAGTGATATTATGCCTGTTAGTAAAACAAGCGATGATTTTTTTGTAAGACCATATAATATAGATAATATTAAAATAACTTCTTCTTTTTATGATGATAAGGCAGAAAAAGAAAAACAAGAATCATCTATATTATTTTATAAAGACACTTATATTCAAAATAATGGAGTAGATTATTCAAGTGAAGATGATTTTGATATTATAAGTGCCTATGAAGGAGAAGTAGTTAGTATAGAAGATAATGAAATATATGGAAAAGTTATTACAATAAAGCATAATGATAATTTAAAAACAACTTATAGTAATGTTAAAAATGTTCTAGTAAGTGTTGGTTACAAAGTATCTAGAGGGGAAATAATAGCTACCTCAAATAAATCAGTTATTGATCCTAGTATTAAGTCATTATTACACTTTGAAATTATTTATAAAGATACATATTTAAATCCTGAAACTTTCTATACTTTAAATGTTAGTAGTTTTCAATAAAAAACACTTGGTCAATTTAATTATTTATGATACTATTAGATAGTGTATTAATAATTGACGAGGTGTTTTTTTATGATTAATTTTGTTATTGTAGATGATATAAAGTTACAGAGAAAAAGAAATTGTGATGTAATTATAAAAACTATGATGAATAACAAAATTGAGTTTAACATATATGAATTTGAAGATTATAATAAAGAATTAGTTGAATATATTAAAAATGATACTAATGAAACAGTTTATATCTTAGATTTACAATTACCTAATGGTGATGGTGTTGAAATAGCAAGGGAGATTAGAAATAAATATAATAATTGGAATAGTCCTATAATTATTATTACTATACATACTTCTTTGTATTTTGAAGTTTATAAACAAAGATTACACATACTGGATTTTATTGGTAAAGATGAAGATGTTGAGAAGAGTTTATCTGAGAATATTGACATATGTTTAAAGATGTTAAATAAAGAGAAGGTTTATAGATATACATATAAAAGTATAGATTATACTATTAATTTAAATAATATTGATTATATTCAAAGAGAGGGAAGACAAATAAGAATAGTTACAACAACAGGGGATTATTATCAAAATATATCTATTAATGAAATTAAGAAAGAATTACCTTCTTATTTTATAATATCTTCTAAAGGTATTTTAATTAATTTAAAGAATGTTGAGAAAATTGATTGGAATTTACTTAAGGTATTTTTTAAAGATAGGAAGGATGGATATCTAGTATCTAAAAGTCACAGGAAAGAGATAGATAGTTATGAATTGGGGTGAGTATGTTTTTAATGCTTTTGCTTCTTTCATAAGTGTTATTATAGATTTACTTGCTATTAATAAATTATGTGACGGTAGTAAGATAAGTATTAATATAAAGAATTTTCTAATAGTTTTGTTTAGTTCAAATTTAATAGTAATAAATGCAATGTATGGTGAGAACTTAACAAGATCTTTTGTTATCTTAGTAATATCATTTTTTTATGTTTTGAATATTTTAAAACTAGATTATCTAAAGTCTTTTTCCTATATGATTATATCTCATATAATACTTGGTATATATGAAGTGTTATTATCAATAATAGTAGTAAATTTTAATATTGTTGATTTAAGTACATATGATACTAGTGCATTGTTAAAAGCAGTATTTTCATTAATAGTAATGAGTTTGGTTTATATTACATGTAATATTCCAAAAGTGAGAAAGATTTCTAAAAATATAAGTGAGAATAGGAAATTAAATAAATATGTTTTAGTATTGCTAAGTATATTTAGTATAGTTTTAATAATAGTAGATTTTAAATATTCTCAGACTTTTTCTAAAAAAGTTTATTTAAGTAATATAATTATTATTCTTTCACTTACAGTTATGTTATGTCTTGCTATATATAATCATATTAAGGTACAAAGAGAAGTTGAAAAGACAGAAATATTATTAAATTTTATGAGTAAATATGAAAAACTTATAGATGAACATAGAGTAAAGAGACATGAACTATTAAATAATCTGTTAGTACTAAAGAATTATAAGAATAAAAAAGAATCAGAAGATTTATTAAATGAATTAATAGATAATTATTCTAATAAAGGTATTAAGATAAATAATATTTATAATTTACCATCTGGATTAAAAGGAATGTTTTATTATAAATTATATGGGTTAGAAGATAAAAATTATGATATTAATATTAGAGTAAATAAAAAAGTATCTTCACTATTAAAGAAGATCAGTCATAATAATTATTTAGATTTAAATAAAATAGTAGGAATAGTTTTGGATAATGCGATTGAAGCAAGTGATAAAACAAAGAATAAATTATTAATAATTGATATATATGATGAAGAAAACAATATAGTTATTGATATTAGTAATTCATTTAGAGGAAAAATAGATATCAATAAGATAAATGATAAGAATTATTCTTCTAAAGGAAGTAACAGAGGATTTGGTTTATACATTTTAAATAATATTGTTAAAGAGAATAGTAATATATCAGTTGATCAAAGTATTAATAATAATATATTTAATACTAAGATTGTTATAAATAAAAAGTGAGTTTTTAAAACTCACTATAATAATGATTCAGGCATTTGTGGTTCATCAAATATCATTAACCAACATCCTACTGTTGAAGTAGCTGCAACGAAAGCACCTGCAATGGCTGCAGCTTTAACTAATAATTTCATTTCTTTCCTCCTTTCTGTTTATACGATTTATAATTGTTATATTTAAGACCAAGTAATTTGTAGCTAATTGGTAATATCAAGAGTACTTCTAATAGTAATGAGAAGAATAATACTTTGTTAACAATAATATTATTTTTTGAATAAATAATAATAATGTAAATAATAGAAATAATAGATGTTAGTATTTTGTAAATAATCCTTTTTCTTTTATTAATAAGTGGTCTTTTTTCAGTATCACTTGGAGAATAGATTATTATTAATAAAAGTAATGGTATACATGCTATTTTAAAATATAAATTATTAACAATTAAATTCTTTATTAGATATGGTAATAAAGAAAATACACTTATTGATAGTAGCCAACATTGTCTACTATTTTTAGAGTGTAAACCAAATCCAAATAGTCTAAGTGGGAGGTAAAACAAAAATAATAGACACAAATATTTGGTAGTGTGTATAAAAAAAGATAATAAAAAGATTACTATTAGTTTAAATATTGTCAAATATAAAGTTAATAAACCATATCTAATTTCATTTAACTTTATATTGTCATATGAATAATACTTAGAAATATTATTCATAATATTATCTATTATTCTATTCTTCATACACATCAAAACAATTATAAATAATTAATTGTTTCTATATATTAAATTGTCACTAAATATAAAATTGAAAGTATAAAAAAATTAGATTTTATGATTATGACAAAAAATGGTGTTTTAAGACAAATAACAATATATGTGTCGAAATTTGATGTATTCTTTTTATTGTGCGTTATAAAAAAACGTATTATTATTTAAGTAAGGAAGGGATGGTGTGCGTGATGAGTAGAGGTCGTGTTAAGTGGTTTAATAATGATAAAGGATATGGCTTCATTGAATTTGATGGAGTTTCAAATGAAGATGTATTTGTTCATTATTCTGCTATTGACCAAGATGGCTATAAGTCCTTAAAGGAAGGTGAATTAGTAGATTTTACACTAATTGAAACAGCTAAAGGATCTCAAGCAATTAATGTAAAAGAAGTAGCGGTATAAATACACTTTGGTGTATTTTTTTTTACAATTCTATGGAATAAATAGTGAATATATGTTATGCTAGTATTAGGAGGGAATACTATATGAAATATAATATTCGTGGTAACAAAATTGATGTTACAAAAGCTATTGAAGATTACTTGAAAAGTAAGTTATCAAAGGTTGAAAAATTCTTTGATGATGATGTAGAAGCAAAAGCTATTATTTCTACAAAGGGAAGAGAACAAAAAGTAGAGGTTACTATATGGAGTGGCAAGTATAATGTTAGAGCTGAGGAGGCAGGAGAAGACTTATATTCCTCAATTGATCTAGTTGTAGACAAGATAGAAAGACAATTAAAGAAATATAAAGATAAATTATATAATAATAGAAAAGGAAATAGAGATGAAATCGTTCCTGAAATAGAAGATTATTTTGAAGATGAAGAACAAACAATTGTAAGAAGAAAAGAAGTATTCTTAAAACCAATAGATGAAGAAGAAGCAATTACTCAAATGGAACTACTTGGACATACATTCTTCGTATTTAAAAATGTTGATACAGATAAAATAAATGTTGTTTATAAACGTAAAGATGGAGACTATGGAATCATAGAAGCAAATTAAGAGCAGAAATGCTCTTTTTTAATGTAAAAAGAAGATATGTATGTTATAATATTTCTACGGAGGGATTAGATATGGGACTTTTAAAAAATATATTTGATTATGAAACAAAAGAATTAAAAAAAATAGATAAATTAATAGATCAAGTTGAAGCTTTAGATGAAGACATGCAAAAATTAAAAGATGTTGAAATTAAAGCTAAAACAGAAGAATTTAAAAAAAGAATTGAAGACGGAGAAACTCTTGATGATATTTTAGTTGAAGCATTTGCTCTTGCAAGAGAGGCTTGTTTTAGAGCAATTGGAGAAAAACCATTTAGAGTTCAATTAATAGGTGCTGCTGCTATACATAGAGGTAATATAGCTGAAATGAAAACGGGTGAAGGTAAAACACTTACAACAGTATTACCTGCTTATTTAAATGCTTTAAGTGGAAAAGGTGTTCATGTTATTACAACAAATGAATACTTATCAACACGTAATGCGCAATGGATGGGACCAATATATGAATTACTAGGAGTAAGTGTTGGAATCAACACAAGAGATAAAAGTCCTCAAGAAAAACAAGAAGCTTATAATGCAGACATAACTTATACAACTAACAACGAAGTTGGATTTGATTATTTAAGAGATAATATGGTTGTAAGAAAAGAAAATAGAACTCAAAGAGGTCTAAACTTTGCAATCATTGACGAAGTTGATTCAATATTAATAGATGAAGCACGTACTCCATTAATTATCTCAGGTGGATCTGCAAAAAGTGCCAATATATATAAAGAAGCAGATAGGGTTGCAAAGGCTTTAACTATTGATGATTATGTTGTAGATGAAAAAACTAAAAGAGTAACTCTTACAGAAGATGGAGTTAAACATGCAGAAAAACTATTAAAAATTGATAATTTATACGATATTAAAAATAGTGTAATGGTACATAACTTAGATAAAGCTTGTGTAGCAAACTATGGATTTAAAAGAGATGTAGATTATGTAGTTGAAGATGATAAGGTAATTATTGTTGATACTTTTACAGGTCGTTTAATGCATGGTCGTCAATTTAGCGAAGGGTTACATCAAGCAATTGAGGCAAAAGAAAATGTAACAATTAATGAAGAAACAAAAACATTAGCTACAATTACATTCCAAAACTTATTTAGAATGTATAATAAACTATCTGGTATGACAGGTACAGCTAAAACTGAAGAAGAAGAGTTTAGAAACATATATAATACATATGTAGTTTGTATCCCAACAAATAAACCAGTTATTAGAGATGATGAAGTTGATTTAATATATCCATCTTTAAATGGAAAATATAAAGCCCTTGTTAGAATAGTAAAAGAAATACATGATACTGGAAGACCAATCTTAGTAGGTGTAGCAAGTGTAGAAACTAGTGAGGTAGTGAGTCAACTTTTAACAAAAGCACATATAAAGCATGAATTATTAAATGCTAAAAACCATGAAAGAGAAGCACATATTATTGAGCATGCCGGTGAAAAGGGAGCTGTAACAATCGCAACCAATATGGCTGGTCGTGGTACTGATATCAAACTAGGAGAAGGTGTAAAAGAATTAGGAGGATTATTTGTTCTTGGTACAGAAAGACATGACTCAAGAAGAATAGATAACCAATTAAGAGGTCGTTCTGGTCGTCAAGGAGATCCAGGAACTTCTAGATTCTTAGTATCTATGGAAGATGACTTAATGATTAAGTTTGGTTCTGAAAAGATGAAAGGTATAATGGAAAATCTTGGAATTCAAGAAGATCAAGCTATATCTAATAAAATGATATCTAAAAACTTAGAATCAGCACAAAAGAAAGTTGAAGGATTTAACTTTGATAGACGTAAAGCACTACTTGATTATGATAATGTCATTTCTAAGCAAAGAGAAATAATATATGAAAGAAGAAATGAAATTTTAGATAAAGAAAGTATAAGAGACAGAGTACTAGAAACATTCAAAGATTATGTTACTAATATAGTAAATTCTCACTTAGCACCAGAAGGAAGATTAACAGATAATGATATAAATAATATAATTGAACAATTTAATGCTCATTTATTAAAGAGAAAGAAATTATCAAAGAAAGATTTAGAAAACAAATCAGAGGAAGAAGTAATTGATTTTATTTATAATATAGTAGTAGATGATTATAATAAGAAATTAGAAGATATTCCTGAAGAAATACAAAATGATTTTGAAAAATCAATTTCTCTTAGAATAATAGATAAGAATTGGATGAATCAATTAGATGAAATGGAAGCATTAAAAGAAGGTGTAGGACTAAGAGGATATGCCCAAGGAAATCCACTTCAAGTTTATGCACTAGAAGGATTTCAAATGTTTGATAATATGCTTGCTACTATAAGTGGTGAAATATCTAATTACTTATTAAATGCTGAAGTAAGACAAAATATTGAAAGAGAAGAAGTAAAAAATATTAAAACAAATGATGGAAAAGAAGGAGTAAAATCAACTCCAAAGAAGGCTAAAAAGAAAATTGGAAGAAACGATCCATGTCCATGTGGCTCTGGACGCAAGTATAAGCAGTGTTGCGGAAAGTAAGGTAAATAAAGGGATTGCGGGCATTGACACTATTAAAAAAAGTGAAAAACCGTGAATTAGATACCTTTTAGATACTCTGAAAAAGTAAATGAAAAGACCAAATTAGGTCTTTTTCTATACTGTAAAGATGTGTAATAATATC
>JAEEGL014378479.1_pt1 | contig 23743 bp, 23 predicted proteins | sample 9134231 | NCBI WGS metagenome assembly JAEEGL01 (sample SAMN16246548, study PRJNA631951) | gut metagenome | biome: gut microbiome; feature: rumen; material: fiber-attached | host: Bos | place: Iran: Karaj | collected 2018-10 | reverse complement strand
TATCCTTTTCGCAGGAAAGATCCTTGCATACTGCGGACTTATGGACAACAAGGAGCTCTCATGGCTCCCGTCCTACGGCCCTGAGATGAGAGGCGGTACATGTAACTGTTCGGTTACTATTTCCGATGATCCGATAGGTTCACCTCTTGTACTCACACCTCATCTTCTTATAGCAATGAACCAGCCCTCATTCGACAAGTTCGTAAGCTGTGTACGTCCCGGAGGAAAGGTGTTCTTCGACAGCACTATGATCGAGCCCGAGACAGACAGGACGGATATCGAGCTTTACGGTATCCCGTCACAGCAGATGGCTGATGACAATAACCTCAAGGGCGGCTCAAACATCATACTTCTCGGCAAGCTTCTCAAGGAGACGAATATATGCTCGCTTGAGACAATGCAGAAGGCTATCGAGAAAGTAGTACCGCCTAAGAAGGCAGCGCTTATCCCCAACAACTTCAAGGCTATCGACCTCGGCATGAACGCATAAGACAGCAGAAAGCTCCCGATTTTTCGGGAGCTTTTTTGCATGTTCTGAACCCTGCCGGCGTCGGCAGTTTTTTTATATCCTTTCCTGTTATTTATTTATCAATCTCCGTTCCTTTTTTGTTCTGTTTCTACAGAAACGTATGTTCATGATTGTGCATGTATACAAAGTGAAAAATTATTTTTTCAATATTCAATGGTTTTGCGTTGTATTTGACCTCATTTCAGCCCTATTATGAACGACGTTGTTCAAGACTGAAAGGAGGTCATGACTATTTGAAAAGAAACGTAAAGGCTAAGCTCAACACCTTTTGCTGCAACTATATTATACTCGGAAACGCCGAGGAGGCAGCTGTAAGAGCGGGATTCCCCCGCGAGACCGCACTTTCCGAGGGTATAGAGCTTATGAAAACAGAGGAGTGCCGCGAACTCATTGCCGGGCTCAGGCAGCTGCTCACCGACAGCGGCAGTGTAGCCGCAGGGCTGAAAAGGCTTGCATTCGGCAGCTGCACTGACGCGGTATATCTTGTATTCGCCGACGAGCTCCCGCCACCCGAAGTCATCAGCGGACTTGACCTTTTCAATGTTTCGGAAATAAAGCGCGTAAAGGGCGGCGGCGTTGAAGTGAAGCTGTTCGACAGACTGAAAGCCCTTGAAAAGCTGTTCGAGCTTGAAAATGCGTTCAGTGACCGAAGCAAAGCGGAAAACCTTATAAAGGCACTGAGTGCGGACGAGGAGTGTGAGGCGCGTGACGATAACTGAGTTCTCACCTAAGCAGCGCTTCGTTATGAAGTGGTGGAATATGCGGGATTACGGCAAACGTGACGCAATAATATGTGACGGAGCCGTAAGGAGCGGCAAGACCCTGTCCATGTCTCTTGGTTTTTTGTTCTGGGCAGGCAAATGCTTTGACGGCTGCGCATTCGCAATGTGCGGCAAGACCATAACCTCCCTCCGCAGAAACGTCGTAACGCCTCTTCTGCCAATGCTTTCGGAGTATGGCTTCGCAGTCAGCGAAAGGGTAAGCGGCAATTACTTCGATATCACACTCCTCGGCAGGACCAACAGGGTCTATCTTTTCGGCGGCAGGGATGAAAGCTCCGCCGCGCTTATACAGGGCATGACTCTTGCGGGGGTATTCTTCGACGAGGTGGCTCTTATGCCGCGCTCTTTTGTGGAACAGGCTCTTGCAAGGTGTTCGGTGAGCGGCTCCAAGATGTGGTTCAACTGCAATCCCGACAATCCCTCCCACTGGTTCTACAACGAGTGGATAAAGAAGCTAAGGGCAAAAAACGCTTTGTATCTGCACTTCTCCATGGACGACAATCCCTCCTTGTCCGATAGCGTCCGCAGGCGCTACGAGCGCATGTACTCGGGCACCTTCTACGACCGTTTCATACTCGGTAAGTGGACAGCCTCCCGGGGAGTGGTATATCCCATGTTCAGCGGGGAAAAACACGTATTCAGGGAGGATATCGACTGCGAAAGGTATATCATATCCTGTGACTACGGCACAGTAAAGGACTGCTCCGCAAATGCGGACGGCAAGCTCATGCTGCCTTTCGGCTCTGAGCTCATCAAGACCTCGGCTGTGGACGATGATACAGTCATCGGTATCGACCGTGATTTTGCGCTGGAGTTCATCACCAGCACAGACCTCGTCATGGAGACTGACAAGCTTATCGACCGTCAGCTCGACCAGATGACCGTATCTATTACATGCGGCTTCAGAAGGATAACTCCCGACGCTGTTAAGGTGCTTACTGTTACAGCTAACGAGTGATACAGCAAGCTGTGAATAGTGGGGCGGATAATACCCGCCCCTATACCGGATATCATATTATTTTGTCTTGCAGGGGGCGCCCTTCGGGCGTCCGCGTCAAACCATACAACTGTGCAGACTGCCAAAGGCGGCTCCTGCATAATTTTTGAAAGGAGAAAGCATGGAAAACATCATTCTCGATAAGATAAACAAGTTCACGCGCAGAAAGCTGAATGAGGACGAGGTCTACGTTTTTTCGGTAATTCTCTGTGACAACGATATCGACCGTGACTGTGAGCGCTTTTCCGACAGCGCCCTCGGGACACTGAAGGAACGATTTATCGGCAAGACGGGGATTTTTGACCACGATGCAACAACTGTCAATCAGAATGCACGTATATTCGATACCGAGCTCGTCACCGACAGCTCCCGCACAACCAGGAACGGCGAGCTCTATAAGTATCTTAAGGCAAGCGCATATATGGTGCGGACCGACGGCAACAAGGCGCTCATAGCCGAGATCGACGGCGGCATTAAAAAGGAGGTCAGTATTTCATGCTCTGCCGCAAAGCATATCTGCTCGGTCTGCGGCAACGATAAGAACGTCGCATCATGCAGCCATATCAAGGGCAGAAAGTACGGCGGCAGGCTTTGTCATACGGTCCTCGACGATATCACCGACGCTTACGAGTGGAGTTTCGTTGCCGTTCCTGCCCAGGTAAATGCTGGAGTTACAAAGAAGTACAGCGAAGCCGATACCATTAAGGCTGCGTCATCAGGTGAGAGTTCCGCTGCTGATGAGGAGCTCCGCCGCGATATACGTAAGCTTGCATATTTTTCAGGCGGACGGGCTGCCGCTGATGTGGCTTCGCTCTCAGCTTCTGGGCTCGGCACTTCGCAGCTCATAGAGCTGCGAAAAGCCTTTGAAAAGCAGCTCCGTAAAGGCGGAACGGAGGTGCAGCTCGATACCACCGAAAGAGCAGACGATGCTACGGATATGTTTTCGATGAAGCAGGAGGGATAAATATGGATCTGCAAAAGGTAACGTCTATTTTTGAACTGTTTACAGGCACTCATAACGGTATCGAATATCAGCAGATAATACTGCTTGCCATGTACGAAACACAGATAATGCTGCTTCCCGACGCGGACGATACCGATATAAGGCTCAATTTTCTCAGTGCTGCCATAGCCTTTTACAGACTCCAGCAGATAATGGCGGCAAGGGAGCGTGCGGAGTGTACATATGCTGGGAAAGTCCTCAGGGAGTCGCAGAACAGCGCCTACGACTACTCAAAGAGGCTTCTGAGAGATTATTTTCAGATATGCAACGATCTGCTCAGCTCAAAGAACTTCATTTTCAGCAGCTTTTCATGCGGTGAGGAGGTAATATCATGCTGAAGGACATAATCGACGGTATCATAGAAAAGCTTGCGGAAAATGATGTATCCCCGGTGTACAGCGCATTTGACGGGCGCTCGCTGGAGAGAAAGGGGCAGAGCTTCTTTACTATTGTGGGGATAAGCAGTTTTGAGGCCGCAACTCCCATATACTCGCCGTACACGGTATATATCCCTTTCAAAGCGGAGATAGAGCTGACGGTGGCTGCTCCCGAAAAATACTCCATGACGGCGCTGTATGAGTACTACGACAGCAATATCGAACCTGTTGTGTTCGATATGTCGGGGCTCACCTGCCGCCTCAGCAAAATGAGCGTGAAGTTCGACAGCAATATCCAGCGGCTTGTACTCAGCGTAAAGCTTGCCGCAAGCGGTATCACCAGGGTGGAAAGGAGCAATATATGAGTGCGATATCGGAGCTTTCCTGCAGAGAGGCAGTCCCTGTGACTATCGGCGGCAGCACCGTATACTGTGAGCGCTTCCGCGCTTTTTCAGTGCGCAGGATAAATGAGGAGCCCACTGCCGACGGGGGAGCTGTCATTACCAACAACTCAACGGGAAGTACGAGACTTGTTTTTTCTGGAAGGGTATGTACCGATAACTTTCCCGGGGACTTTGTGTACAGCTTCAATGACCTTGTTCACTCGGCTTCTGCAATTACCGTGGAGTACATGGGGCTTAGCTTTTCGGGCTGCCGCATGCTGAGCTACAGCTTTGAGGACAAGGGCGGGGAATGGGCAGACGTTTCGGTCACTCTTATGACAAGCGATGCAGTAACAAGGAGCAATGCCACATGACAGCATTAATAGGTTTGAAAACAGCGGCGGGAGTTCTTGCCGAGGAAAGTGATATCCTTTCATTCAGATTCAGCAAGGACCTGTATACGCCATATTCTTCGCTTACAGCGAGGATACGCACCTTAAACGTGATAAGTGCAGACACGGCAGAGGTCTTCCTCACTGTAAACGGCTTCACCATTCATCACGGGCTCATCGACAGTATAAAATATGAGCGCAGGGGCGGATACAGCTTCGTGAATATCAGCTCCCGCGGATTTACCTCCCTGCTCTGCCAGAATCAGATAGAGCCGGGGCTGAAAATGAATATCTCGTTCAATATGCTCATGGAGGACTTCTACACCCTGCCATATGTCACTCACGAAAACGACTCCGACAACAGCAGCTATATCTATATCCGTCCCAATACATCAATGTGGGACGCGGCTGCAAATCTTGGCTACAAGCGCAGGGGCACCTATCCGTATATAAGAGGAACAAATATGGTCATGCTCAGTCCTGTACCTGTTCCGGATATCTTTGACCTCAGCAATGAAAAGCTCATATCCACGGGTAAGGAATTCGCAGGCAGCCGTCTTGCCAGTGATTACCACATGGCTGATATCAACGGTGACTACGGCAGCTTCGACCTTCATGACAGTGATGTTTCTGACCTGAGAATAGTCCGTCACAAGTATTTCGACCTTGATATGCGGTTCCTCTACGATCCGCAGCAGGCTCTCGTCTACCGTGATAAGTATGACTTCCGCGGCAGGGAAAGAGAGTTCTGTTCATACAGCGGCTATCACGGCGAGGACCTCTGCGATCTGGTCAGCTTCGGCTCTGTAAACCGTCAGCATATCGGCTCGGTAGATGTGCGGGGCAGCAGCAGGGGGATATTTACCGAGGTGGGAGTTTATACGGATAAGTTCCCGCACAGCTGACAGCTGCGCCGCCACAGGGAAAAAGAATAAACGGCTTCTTTTGGAGAAGCCGTTTTTCGTTGTTTTATTATGCCTCGGGAAGGTCTTTTAAAATGTGGAGCAGGTACTTCTGTATAGTAACTGCGTCGCCTGTGGTCATACCGTCCTTGCCGCTTACGTCTGCGTTCTTTGCGCCCTGTGCGGTTATGCGCTTTTCGTCAGTTCCGTTTACTCCGTATTTGTTGGGGTTGGCAAGAGCCTGCATTATGAGGACTGCGTCTGACATATCTATGGTACCGTCGCAGTTTACGTCGCCTGCCTTGTAGTCCTTGTCGTACTGATATGGAGCTGTTGAAACAACAGGCTTTGTTGTGGACGAAGCAGGAACAGTAGTCGAAGGAGCAGTGGTTGCAGTCGTTTTTGTCGTTGTCGTTGTTCTGGTTGTTGTGGTAACGGGCTTTGTGGTAGTTGTAACGGGAGGCTTCGGATTGCCGTCGGAGAGCTGTCCGTATACGATTCCGCAGCCTACTGTTGACATATATACCTTGCCGAACTCGTCAAGGTCGCCTACGAGGTAGTTTCCGTTTCCTGTGCCGCCGTAGAGGTGGTCCGTATTGATACATACCCATGATGTACCGCCGTCAGTTGAGCGGTAGATACCCTCCTTGTCGGACTCATCGGGCTTTCCGTAGATGAACAGTGTGTTCAGTCCGCCTGATTTTTCGGGAGCGCCGTAGCCTACGCATTTTGCATAGAATACGTTGTCCAGTTTCTTTATGGTCTTGCCGCCGTCGGATATTATGTGAAGTCCGTACCAGCCTGCTGCCATTGCTATGCTGCCGTTTCCGATGTATGCAAGGTCGCCTGTGTGATCGCACATATCGTACTTGCAGACTGTAGTTTCGGTAAATGTTGCGCCGTAGTCATTGCTTATTGCAAAGGCATAGTGAGACTCTTCAAGTGTGGGCTCCTTCTTGGTCGTATCAGACGACCAGTAATCGTTGTGGGTAAGGACGGAAGCGTAAACGGTCTTGGGGTCCTTGGGGTCAACGAGTGCGTATACGCCCTTTGTAGCCTTGATACCTGTACTGTTCTTCCATGTTTCACCGAAATCGTCGGTATATGACACCGCACCTGATGTGCTGGTGTTGAATATTCTGTACTTGCCCTTTGAGAGCTCGGTTATTGCGAGCTTTCCGCCTGTGCATGCGGGCTTGAAGGCCTTCCATGTCTTGCCGCGGTCTGTGGTATAGTAGCCGCTGCCTGTGTTGTTGCCGTCGCCGTTGGCTGTTCTTGCCCATACATCGGTATTCTGAGGGCATACGGCAATTGCGGAGGTAGAGCCCATGTTAGGCTGATACTGGAGTCCTATCCGGTCTACGCTCTCGTGTACGAAGCCGTCGTAGTCGCCGATCGCGGAGAGGTCGAGACCGTCTGCCGTGCTGACGAAGTCGAGGGATACGACCTCCTCTATTCCGTCGGGGTGGAATATGAATGTTGGGAGTCTGTCCTCGTCGGTGCTCCACAGATTCTCGCAGATGAACACGCCGTTTCCCGAAGTGATGAACATCCTGTCGGAGTTCATGGGGTCAGTAACGACTGTGCCTGACCAGTGGATAGCCTTGTCTCTTATCCATGAGTAGCCGCCGTCCTGCAAATAGTTGGAAATGAGGGGCTGCTCCCAGCCCTTGGTCTTTCCGGGAGTGAAGTTTTCCCATGTCTTGCCGCCGTCAAATGAGCGCATATACTGGTCGCCCCATGCGGGACCGTGCTCCTCTGTCCACGGCTCCCACTCCTGATCCTTCCAGTTGCCGCAGGTTCCTGCGATCATGTGGTCAGGGTTCTTGGGGTCTGCCCATACGGAGCCATAGCCTGCGTCGTTGAGAAGATTGGTCACTGTGCCTGTCTTTGGCGAGTAACGGTATGCGCCGCCTGAGGTTCCCTGAAAAGCAAGTCCTGCGATGTAGGAAATGAGCAGGTCGCCGTTAGCGTCGAGATTTATACGCGAGGGATATACGTCTGTGGGGAGATCCTTGCTGAGCACTGAGAACTTGTCATCCTTGGTGCTTGCCACGTGAACGTTTGCAACGCCCTTTATCGAGGTTCCTACGTATACCTTTCCGCCTGTGACAGCGATATTTGCTACGCCGTTCTGATTGTTATAGAAGCCCTCTTCTGTGCAGCGGGCAATATTGTCTGTCCATGTGGGCCATTTTGTGGTCTTTTTGAAGAGACCGAGGTCGTCATAGCCTTCAACGGGAGCCCATGTCTCGCCGCCGTCTGTGGACTTGATAAGTGCGGACTTGGAGTTCTCGTCCGAGGTAACGTCTCCGCCTGCGTAGATGACCTTGGGGTTGTCGGGGTCTACTGCTATCGACTCGCCGCACTGACGTCCGTCGCCGTTGCCCATTACCTTTATGAGCTTGGTAACGTCAATTTCCTTCATTGTCCTGCCGCCGTCGGTGGTCTTGAAGACTACTGTCTTCTCGCTTGAGAAGTATGCGCAGCCGCAGAGGAAGTATACGGTATTGTCGTCTGTGGGGTCTACAGCCATTGCGTCAACGCTGAGAAGTCCTCTGTCTGCGTCGGTGATGAAGCCGAAAAGCTGCTCCCAGCTTTCGGTGTCATAGTTGTACTTGTACGCGCCGCCTACGTCGGTACGTGCGTACATTACCTTCTTGCCTGTTACGATTCCCGAAACGAAGCCGCCTCCGCCTATCCTGAGGGTGCCCCATTCCATTTTGTCGGAAATGCTTGCGGTCGCTGCATTTGCGGAGCCTACGCTGTTTTCCGATGTGCCTAATGCGGAAGAACAGCCTGCGCATATGCTGAGCGCGCAAAGACCTGCCAGAGCCTTTTTCATTGTTTTCATTGTGATTTTCCTTTCTGTTTGTGTATTTTAATATCCGATATTCCCAATACCTTTATCTGCGCTTGTTTTCATCTTAATTCTATCATTTCACGCATTCGGTGTCAATGAATTTGCCCCGTTATGACACTATAGGATATAATGAGAATACTATTTTGCAGTAGCCAAAAATGAACATTCCGTTAACTCATAAACGGAGCCGGTTCACAATCATAAGGGAAAAAAAGTGCGCAGTCTGACGACTGCGCGAGATGTTGAGCAATGAAACATATGACATCTGAAGATATTCTCATGAAAAACACTCTCCGCTCTCTCTGTACGGACAGTGTGGAATCTGCAAGTAGAGAAGGAGACACTACAGCCCGTTTTGGACGGTACACGACCGCACCAGCACTGTTTTCCCCCCAGTTCCATACGACTGCAGCGCCTGACTCCCTTTCTACAATCACGATATATTCATATCATATCCCAAAAATTATTCTAACACAGCCTGTTCCACATGGTTCAACAAAAAAATTACTTATTTTCGCAGGGCAAAAATAACAGCTTTTGGGCAGTATTACGCTATTTATAAAAAATATATCCCTCTGTCACACCTGTGTATTTGAAAATCCCCACAAAAAATGAGACTTTTTTTCTTTACAAACAGTGCAGAATGTGATATAATATTATTATATATTTATTTTTTCCATTTTTTTCGATTCAGTAGGTGGCAATTCGATGCAATTGGTTTTAGAACTCATAAAATTAAACTTCCTGTCAATAGCTCTTATCCTCGGTATCATAATAATGCTCATCGAAAACCGCAAGGAACGTCCTTACGGTACGGATCACGTTATCGCCATCGTTGTCATGCTTTCGGTGATAGTGATAAATACGGGTCTGAGGGACTGGTTCAAGGGAAGTCTGTTCGACCCGCATAAAGACTACCGCGATGATGTGGCGATCACACTGTTTTATCTGCGTTCCGCTCTGGAACACGTACTTTTCCCCATGATAGCCTATGTGGAGCTGCTGCTGATAGCTCCCGTAAAAAAGAAACATATACTGTTTATACCTGAGTTCGTATGTATTTTTGCCGAGATAATCAACCTTGCGAATCCGGGGGTCGTTTTCAGCTATACCAAGCACCTTGACTACAGGGACGGTCCGCTGATGATGCTGCCTTATTTCGTGGGTATGATATATCTGCTGCTGCTTATGAGGTACTCTATCCTCTTTATCAAGGAAAAGGAAATGAGCAAGGGAGCTACGGTAATATTCATCGTCTTCCTCACCCTTGCGGAATGCTATCTTGAGGCGGCGTATATCGTCGTTGATCTTATGGACGAGATAGTTGCGCTTGACGTTATCATCTATTATTTCTATCTTGTCGCCATATATCAGAGCGAGATGAAGATAAAGCTCCGTACCAGTGAGCTGGAGCTGGAGCGAAGCAAGCGCATGCTCATGCTTTCACAGATACAGCCTCATTTTATGTACAATTCGCTCACCTCTATAACCTATCTGTGCGACAAGGACGCTTCTCAGGCAAAAAAGGCTCTTATCGACTTTTCAAAGTTTCTGAGAAAGAATCTTGAAGCCATGACCCATAAAAGTCTTGTACCCATTAGGGACGAGATCGAGCATACCAAAGTTTACCTTTCACTGGAAAAAATAAGGTTCGGTGATGATCTCGATATTATATTCGATATAGCAGATGTGGATTTTATGCTGCCCGTACTTACGGTCCAGCCGCTGGTGGAAAATGCCGTAAAGCACGGTATCAACAGATCCGAGAGCGGCTGCGGTACAGTGTGTATCTCTACTGAGGAGGCGGAGGAGTTCCACAAGGTCATAATCCGCGACGACGGCGGCGGATTTGATGTTGAATCCCTGAAACAGCTGGACGACAGCCATATCGGTATTTCCAACGTCCGCAAGCGTCTTTACGACGAGTGCGGCGGCATGCTTATAATAAAAAGCGCTCCCAATGAGGGAACAGAGTGTACTATTCTTATTCCGAAGGAGAATCAAGATGAAAATTCTGGCAATTGATGATGAACGCTTCGCACTACAGCTTCTTGTAGATACGCTTCATAAGGTCTGCCCCGAGGCGGAGATAGTTTCCTTCCGCAGGCCGTCCCAGTTCCTTGAATATGACAACCCCGAGCAGTTCGACGCGGCCTTCCTCGATATCCGCATCGGTCAGATGTCGGGCATACAGGTGGCTATCGAGCTCAAAAAGCACTCGCCGATGTGCAATATCGTCTTCGTTACCAGCTATTCCGAGTATGCCTTTGCCGCTATACAGATGCGTCCCAGCGGCTATATTATGAAGCCCTATACCGAGGAGGATATCCGCAACGAGTTCAATAATTTCAGGTACACCCCACAGCCCGAGAACAAGGGAGGGGACAAGCTCAAGATACGCACCTTCGGAAACTTCCGCGTGTTCGGCAGGGATGATGTGCCGCTGAAATTCTCAAGGACTATTTCAAAGGAAATATTCGCCTACCTCATAGACCAGTGCGGTTATCCTGTCACAAGCAAGGAGATAGCTGCCGATGTTCTGGAGGTGGAGGACTTCGACAGACCTACCTCGAAAAAGATATCCCAGTACGTTTCAGACCTTATAAAGGACATCGAGAACGCAGGTTTCCATAACGTCATCATAAAGCAGAACAGACAGATACTTGTCAACAAGGAGGCTGTGGACTGCGATCTGTACGATCTTTTCGCAGGCGACACCGCCGCGTTCAGCAACTACCACGGCGAGTACATGATAGACTATTCGTGGGCTGAGATAAGCGATTCTGCGGACAGGATAAAGACCCTCGGATATAAATTCTGATATGGGAATGCGTCCTCGCTGAGTGCGTATTAAAAACAGGCATAAGGGAGCAGCTCTCTTATGCCTGTTCTGTCTTATTTAATAAGTTCCCTTAAGAAACTGCATTCGTCATCATTGGCTTCTGCGGCTTCGGCTGTTTTTATGTTGCAGTGGAATACGTGAAAGAGCTTGCATTCATCGCTGCCGTATTCCTTATATCTGCAGGGGACTCCCTTTTCTTTCAGCGCCTTTTCGAGCAGCGGGGATTCACTGCGGAGACTGTCGCAGTTTGCGGTCATTATGAAGCTGGGCGGAAAGTCGGGGGTCACGTGCTTTATTACGGTAAGGTCGGACAGGGCCTTATCCTTGTCATGCCTTGGAAGATAGTCCTTAAGCGTCTTTACGGAGCAGAAATGCTCGGTGTCGTATATGCCGCAGTTGAGGGCGAGGCCTCTTATCCTCAGTCCTGCGGGAGGCTTGAAACTGAACTTTTCTGCGTAGTCCGCAGAGGTGAGTATGCATGCGTAGAGGGCTATACCCGTTGCGCCTGCGGAGTCGCCCACAGCAAATATATTGTCGGTGTCTAAGCCGAACTTTTCCGCATTCCCCATGAGCCACGAAAATACCTCGTTGGTGTCCTCGAAGGGGGCGGGATACCGGTGCTTCGGCGCAAGGCGGTAGCTGTAGTTCACTACGGCAAATCCGCGCTTTGCAAGATCCATGCAGTAATACTGGTACACACCCTTGTCGCCGTATACCCAGCCGCCGCCGTGAAAGCTCACTATCACGGGGAGCTTTTTGCCTGATGACGCTTTTGGACGATATACGTCGAGGACGTTCCACTTTGGGTCGCTGCCGTAGGTGATATCGTCGTAACGCTCTATTTCAGCAGGCGTTGTCAGTCCGCTGTCTCGCTGTGTGTCGCTTTTGGTGCACATTTTTCTGAACAGATAGCTGCCCAATGACATATATTCACTTCCTCTGCGAGTTCTGTTTTGTTTATTATATCAGGCTTCTGCAGCTGTGTCAAGGCGGCGTATTGACTGTGAAAACCGCTTGTGATATAATAGTTTTTGTGTTAAACGAACGGAGGCTTTTGCTTTGAAAGATAACATACTGAAATTGGCGGTGACCCTGCTTGCGGCGGCTGCTCTCGTCAGCTGCGGACGCGTTGTGATAGACCCCAACGATTACCTTGAATACAGCTTCAGCGGACTTGATACCGCTGCTTCTGCGGACTTTGATATAGACTTTCAGAAAATGGTAGCCGATAACCCGAAGGCTTTCGGAGTCAATGACGAAAGCAGCAGAAAAGCTGCCGAAAGAGCAGTGTCTGAGCTGGAAAAATACCTGTGCGGAGCTCCCGACAGGTCAGATATGCTGTCAAACGGCGATATCATCAGCTTTGAGTGGGACAGAGACAATATCGGGAAGCTTGAGGAAAGCTTCAGAATAAGACTTGATGTCACTGACAAGGAGATAGTTGTGGACGGTCTCGAGGAGGCTGTGCCATTTGACCCCTTTGACTATATCGGTTTTAACTATTCGGGAGTCGAGCCTGACGGTGAGCTTGTTCTCAGTACTGAGGACATGCCTGTAAAGAATATACCTGTCAGCGCGGAGCCGTGCAGCGGGCTCAGCAACGGCGATAAGGTGAAAATACGCTTCGGAAGCGGCACTGAGGACGAGATAGCCGCGGACTGCTTCGGACAGGGATATATTCCCGAATGCTTTGAGAAAACGTATAATGTTGTCGGTTTACCCGTTTACGTGAAGAATCTCGGAGACGTGGACAGGGCTTCATATGAGAAGATGGACGGGCTGGCGCAGGCAGGGCTTCGGCAGCTTGCAGAGGAATGGGAGGACAAAAAGCTTGGCGGTATGGAGCTTCTCGGAGCGGAGCTGTATACCCCTGCGGAGGATACAGCAAAATGGGGAAGAAACGCTCTCTGCTTCGTTTACCGTATGACTGCGGAGCTGACGGAGAAAAAGGGCTCAGGGAGCAGTGAGGATCAAAAGAGCAGAAAGACAGAGTACTACAGCTTTGCATATTTCCTTGATGTGTTTTCTCCCGACCACTGCGGCGGCGACGCTCCTGCTGCGAAAATGGGGCTGCCAAGCTATTCACGGTTCTATACCTCTGTCTACGGCGACGCTTTTAAAGAGGGAGATACGGTCATAGAGGGATTCAGATCCCTTGACGACCTCAGAAGCGCCATGACTGACCGTTTTGACGACAGCGTTTGCGAATCCGGCATTGACGATAAAGAAAAACCCGAGTGATACTCGGGTTTTTTCTTTGGAATTATAGGAGGAATATACAAATATTATTTAATATAACGATTTTACTGCATTTTTACAAATAATTTAAAGAAAATAACAGAAACTTTATTCTGAAAAATGTATAATTAAATCAAATCTTGAATTATCAAACCGCTAAAAGAGGTAAAGATATGGAGGCCAAAAGATACCATAATTTGGATCTGATGAAATGCATAGCTATTTTCTTTGTAGTATTCAGTCATAGTTTTTATGTGGACAGAGATATTGTAGATTCCGAATCAATATTGGCTAACGTGCATTACTGTTTTAATGGATTATTATCTGTCGGCGTACCGATTTTCTTATTCGTAAACGGATATTTGCTTTTCAGCAAGCCCTTTAACTTGAAAAAACATGTCTCAAAATGCGTAAAACTGGTAGTGATGACTGTTTTTTGGTGCCCTGTTTTATCATTTCTTTATTACTGGATAAAAGATGAACCGTTTGAATTGGGCAGATTTGTTTCCGGTGTATTGAATTTGAGGGAAGAATTATACTTTTTTTGGTTTATGGGAGCGTTGTTTTGCGTTTATATCTGGTTACCTGCATTAAAAGCCCTTTATGATACAAATATAAAAGCATTTGGTTATTTTACAGCTGTAAGCGCCTTTTTTTCATTTGGGCTTAATTTTATTACGCACATTTTCGAATATATCTATGTTGGTTTTGATAAAAATCCTGTCTCCGTTACTCCCCCCTGTTAAATATGTTTACTACATCAAGCTATACGATCGTATATTTTTGTTTAGGAGGATTAGCATACAGGTACAAGGATAAGATCGCTGGATTCCCTGCAAAAAAGAGGTGTGTTATCTGTTGTATCGGAATAATGCTTTCTGCTCTGATGCTGTATTCTTATGCTTTTTTTAAATCTGTTGCGCTCGATGGGCATTCGTGGAATATTGTCACAGGCGGATACAGTACTGTTCCAATACTGCTTAGCACTGTTTTCTGGTATGGACTGTGTCTGGATTACAAAAAAGACAATAAAATAATAGTTATTGTATCGAAAAACACTCTTGGAATTTATATACTTCATAATTTGATGCTCAACTTAAGCAATAAGCTATCGTTGCCACAAAAATATATAGACAATCTTTTCCTGATTGCTTTACATGTATTTTTTGTTATTGCAGCTTGTTTAGGAATAATATGGATATTAAAAAAGATACCTCTCATCAAAAAAATAATCTGAAGCAGCATTACTTAAAAGGTGCTGCTTCAGATTTTTTGTATAATCGTGTCACAGTATAACCGAACTTTCAAGCACAGCCTTGCTGTAGCGCCATTCGGGGTACATATGCTGCAAAAGGGCGTAGAAGTCCTTGCTGTGGTCGGGGTGTACGAAGTGGCAGAACTCGTGTGTCACCACCTGCTCTATGCAGTGCCGCGGAGCCTCTATGAGCCGCCTGTTGAGGGTTATTATCCCCTTTGACGGGTGACAGCTTCCCCAGCGGGAGGTCATGGTGCGGAGCTTGAGCTGCGGAAAAGGCAGATCGTACTCCGAGAAGCGCTCGTGTACGTCATGCATTATCTCGGTGAATATCTCGGTACATACCTCGTCCAGCCATGCGCTGAAAAGCTTCTTCCTGCGCTCCTTGTTGCCGCGGTCTCTTACGTGGATATACAGTCTTGAGCCGTCTCTTTCGGAATATTCAGATGAGTCCTGTACTATTTTCAGCTCTATGTCGGTGCCGAGAAGCTTTATCTTCTCTCCGCTGGCACACTGGAGCTCTGTTCTTGCTTTCTGGGGGCGGCTGCGGAAATATTCTGCCGCACGTCTGATATATCTGCACCTTGAGCGTATGAAGCTTTCTATCTCACTGACGGGCACTCTGCTCGGGGCAGATACCCAGACTGTACAGTCGGGTCTCACACGCAGATTTATGTTCTTGACCCTTTTTCGCTCCAATATGTATTCCTGTACACCGTCAGACGTAAGAACGGTGTGTTTTTCCTTTGATCCTGTCATTTAGTCTCCGTAGGTATATGTGCCCTTTATGTGTCCGCAGGCGATGATGTTTCCGCCATCTGTGCCGTCCATTACCCTGAATGCTTCAAGAAGCTTGGGATTGGAGGTGTTGAATGAGCCTTTCAGCTTTTCGGGAGCCTGCTTCATTGCGAATACAAGTATCTCATAAACGTGTGTGCCCTCGGGTGGATAGGGGCCTATATACTCATCCCTGGCAGCCCGTCCTGCGGGGAGGGAGGTATCCTCTGTAAGAGACTTCCAGTGCATCCATGAGCTATAGCCGTCAGTGCCTGTATCTATCATATATACAGCATAGCAGGCGGCGCCGTCTACGGCTTGCCATGAGAGCTGAGGCGAACGGTTTGAGCCGTTTTTTGTATTGGTGATGTCTGTATCCCATACTCCGTTATGAAGATCGTCGGAGCTGAGTTCAAATGGCGGGAGCTTTGTTATATCGAGCTGTTCTGCTTTTGAGGGGATAAACGTTTGAGCCCATGTCTCCGCTTCGGGAACTTCGGGAGCTTCGGCAGACTGAGCAGCCGGGGCTGTATCCTGCGGCTTTGCCCCGTCGCTGCCGCTCTCGGAGCAGCCTGCGCTCAGGCAGAGCGTGAACGCGGCAAGTATTGCTGCGGTAAATTTAATACTTTTCATTGGTGAATCTCCTTATGCGTTTTTTATTGAAGATATTATAAGTATTATTCGGATCATAACGGGAGGTGAGGGGCGATTATGCAAACGTCCGATTGTCCCCGAAATTGAATCTGTTTATGTCAGGAAAGCTTTGTGAAGAATCTCTCGTGGGTCTCGAAGGTGTCGCCGGGCTTTACCTCGCGGTAGCCTGTTACATCGGCGGGGAGCTTGAGGTTGGGAGCGTCTATCATTGCGGTCATTGGCTCGGGGCAGAAGAAGTGGTTGAAGCCCCGGTCGTTCCACATTATCCAGAAGCCGTACTCCTTTGATACCTCGTAGCATATCTTCTTGCCGCTGGCGGTGTCCTCGGCGATGATGCCGTGGAAGTCCTCGCCGTCCAGCTTGGTGCATTCGCCGAAGTACATCTCATTGTCAACTACCTGCAATACAGGCACCTTTGCGCCGTTTCTGTATTCAAGGTCGTGCATGTTGGGCACCTTCAGCTGCTCTGTGGGCAGGCAGCGCTCGTTGAGCTCGCAGCGCTTTCCTATCGGCACTGTAAGGCGGATATCCTCCTCCCTGCCGCCGTCAACAAAGGGAGCGCTGATAGTGGTATGTGAAGCAAGAGACATGGGGAGCACTCTCTTGCCGTCCGTGTTGAGAAAGCGTATATTCTGCTCCAGTCCCTGCTCGGACAGTGTGAAGGTGTACTCTACAGTGAATCTGACGGGGAGATACTCAAAGAATTCGTCCTTGTCATCGTATACGTATCTCGTCTTTACCCATGCGCAGTTGTCGTCGGAGCTGTACTCCACTACCTCATGGGCTCTCTTGTGGAGAAAGCCGTGAATGTGATTGTTGTAGGGCTCCTTTTCGTTAACGGGGAGCTGGTATACTGCGTCTGACGCTCTGAGGACTCCGTCTGCAAAGCGGTTGGGAAGATAGAGCGTTGGAAGTCCCCATACCTCGGGAGACTGCTTTATCTTGTCGGCTGTGTTCTTCTCGTTGAAGCGGAAAAACTCAATGCCGTTCTCGTTGTCGCGGAGGCGGATAACATTTGAACCTATCTCATTGGCTACCCATGCTTCGTAACCGCCTGCGCTTAGCTTTACGCAGGTCGTGCCCTTCCATTCAAATAATTCTGCTGTGTTCTTCATTTATATCACATTCCTTTTAAAATATGTTTTATATGCAAATCCGAAAGCCTTACGCCTTGAGATATGTGTTCATTTTTTCTGTACATAGCGGACTATCGCCGCAATGATACGGAAGATCACCGCCCAGCCGAAGCCGCAGGCAAGTATGATGAGCATTATGGCGAGTCCTATGCCGCCGAGAAACTGATGGCCGAACAGTTTCTCCATGTCAATGGAATCAGTGACGAATATCATGACCGCAGCTATGACCGCGTAACCGGACAAATAGGCAGGAGCAATGAGCTTGGTGGGAAACTGCCTGTTCAGTTTTTTTTCTTTGCCAAGGAAAAACATCGGCAGGAAAAAGAGACACAGTCCCTCGATGAACATGACGTTCAGTGAGGCATTGCTCTCCTGTGTGATAACGTCAAAGACGGCTGCTAAAAGGTATATTATCAGGGGACAAACTATCCCCATCAGGAATGATTTTGCCAGTACTCCGCTTTTCATAGTATGTCATCAGTCCATTCTGTTTTCCATGTCGGTGTATTCGCGCATGGGGGATATCGCCTTGTAGGCAGGGCGGATTATCTTGTTTGAATTTATCAGCTCCTCTATCCTGTGGGCTGACCAGCCGGCGATTCTTGATGTTGCGAACAGGGGAGTGAAAAGTTCGTCGGGTATGCCAAGCATACGGTATACGAAGCCGCTGTAGAAGTCCACGTTGGCACATACGCCCTTGTATATGCGGCGTTCCTCGGCTATGACCTCGGGAGCGAGCCGCTCTACCAGCGAGTAAAGGGCGAATTCATCGTGTCTGCCCTTTTCGGAGCTGAGAGATTCTACAAAGCTCTTGAATACCTTTGCTCTCGGGTCGGACTGTGAGTAAACCGCGTGTCCCATACCGTAGATAAGTCCCGAATGGTCGAATGCCTCCTTGTGGAGGAGCCTGCGGAGGTAGTTCTTTACCTCCTCCTCGTCTGTCCAGTCCTTTACATTCGCTTTAATATCGTCGAACATCATGGCCACCTTGATATTGGCTCCGCCGTGCTTGGGTCCCTTCAGGGAGCCGAGGGCGGCTGCTATTGCGGAATAGGTGTCTGTTCCCGACGAGGATACGACGTGGACAGTAAAGGTAGAGTTGTTTCCGCCGCCGTGTTCAGCGTGGAGCACCAGTGCAAGGTCGAGTATGCGGGCTTCCAGTTCGGTGTACTTTCTGTCCTCGCGGAGCATGTAGAGCAGGTTCTCTGCTATGGAGAGCTCGGACTGAGGGCTGTGTATGAAAAGGCTGCCGCCAAGCCTTGCGTATTTGTAGGCGTGGTATGCATAGACCGATATCACCGGGAAGAGAGTTATGAGCTCTATGCTCTGGCGAAGAACGTTGGGGATCGATATATCGTTTGCCTTGTCGTCGTAGGAGTACAGGGCAAGCGCGCTCTTTGCGAGAGTGTTCATCATATTGTCAGTGGGAGCTTTCATTATTACGTCGCGCATGAAATTAGAGGGCAGCTCCCGGAACTCCGCAAGTATCCTGCGGAAGTCGGCAAGCTCGTGCTCTGATGGCATTTTGCCGAAAAGGAGCAGGTATACGGTCTCCTCAAAGCCGAAGCGCTTTTCCTTTATGAAGCCTGCGACGATATCCTCTACATCTATTCCTCTGTAGTAAAGCTTGCCGTCACCGTGATTGGGCATTCCGTCGCCCGTTTCCAGTACCTTTATGGTACTTATATTCGTAAGTCCCGCAACAACTCCGTTGCCGTTGATATCGCGGAGGCCGCGTTTCACATCATACTGTGTGTAAAGCTCGGGGTCTATCTTGTATCCTTCAATTGACATATCCGCAAGCTGGATTATCTCGGGGGTAAGCTCGGAAAATTTGTATCTCATCGTATCGTCATCCCTTTCATTACTGCGTTTTCTGCTGAAAAAACTATGTATCATAATTATACGTGATTTCGCCTATTTTGTCAAGTATTAAAGCTCTTGGAGCATACTTCCGTGAGCGTTGATTAATAAGCTGTTAACATTGCATTTTTTACTTGAAAAATCTCAGGTAATATGTTAATATATATTTGTCGGTTTATGCCGGTAATGATATAGTTTTTAGGGTTACTTCCGCACGTTTGTGCTGAGGAAAGGAGATAAGATATTGGAATCAGTAAAATATACCTGTCCGAATTGCTGCGCCGACCTTAAATTTGACCCGCAGCAGCAGAAGCTCACCTGTGAGTACTGCCTGAGTTCTTTCACTGTGGAGGAGATAAAGAAGCTCTGCGCCAATACAGAGAACAGTATCCCTCAGAATGCCGTACAGCTCAAGGAGGACTTTGAGAATCATACACATCTTTACCGCTGCAACAGCTGCGGCGCCGAGATAATGGCTGATGACCAGCAGACGGCTACATTCTGCTATTACTGCCATAATCCCGTTATTTTAGCGGGCAAAATGGGCGGTGAATTCAAGCCCGACAAGGTCATCGGCTTCAAGCTCACAAGAGAAAATGCCATCGATTACTTCAAGAAGTGGATAGGCAAGCGCATGTTTGTGCCGACGGACTTCAAGTCGGAGCAGCAGCTTGAAAAGCTCACGGGACTTTATGTGCCTTTCTGGATGGCTGACTGTTATGTGAATGTGGATTACTCCGCTACAGGCAGAAAGGTCAAGAGCTGGACCTCGGGCAATTACAGATATACGGAAACAAGCACCTATCACGTTGTCCGCAGGGGCAATCTGCATACAATGGGAGTTCCAGCAGACGGCGAGACCAAAATAGACGACCTTCTTATGGAGGCTATCGAGCCATTTGACTACAGCGAGCTCAAGGACTTCTCCATGTCATATCTCAGCGGCTTCTATGCGGATAAATACGACGTGGACAGAACACAGGTCTTTCCGCGTATACGCGCCCGCTGCGAGCAGGCGTGCTCCTCTCTCGTAAAGGAGAGCATTACGGGTTATTCTTCGGTAACTCCGATGGCTCAGAACTATAACATCACCAAAACAGACTGGCAGTATACTATGCTGCCTGTGTGGTTCATGTCCTATATGTACAAGGGCAAGGTGTATGAGTTTGCCATAAACGGTCAGACAGGCAAGCTGGCAGGCACTCCGCCGCTTTCAAAGGGAAAGCTGGCTCTGTTCAGCGGTATAATAGGTGCTGTGGTGGCTCTTGTCGGTATGGTGATAGGAGGTGCTTTCAGCATATGAAAAGAAAGGGTTCGGCTCTTACATTCATTATAACTATAGTTTCTGTGATCGCAGGCTTGTTCCTTTTTAACACCTTTGTCGCCAACACTAACTCGAAGAATCTGTATATGGGCTTTTCAGATGATGATATATCCAAATCGGGTCTGGTTGACGAGCACGGTCTCTTTAACAGCGCCCCGTCTCTGCGAAGCTCTCTTGAGGACGAGATACGCGAATGTGCAAGGAAAAACCATATGAATATCCTTGTGTATCTCCCCGACAGCAGCAGAATGAACTACAGCGACAGCGACACCGAGCGTTTCACTGAGTATACCTACAATTCCGTATTCGGAGAGCATACTGACGGAGTCCTCTATTATCTTGATATATCAGGAAAACGCCATCCCTATGACGATATAGCCACAAGTGCGGGCACTAACCTGATATACACGGATTCGGTCTGTGAAAGCATATTCAACTCGCTTGACGCATATCTTCCGTCATTGAGCTCCGACGAACCACTTGATTGCAATAAGATAGGCGATGCTATCTCAAAGTTCTGCTATTACATCGACTCCTACTATACAGACAAGCCGAGAGAGAGCTATTATTATGTTTCCACGGCAAATCCTAAGGTTTATGTTTATAAGAAGGGCGGAGAGACTTACGTTACAAAGAGTGCTCCTCCGTCGAAAAAAATGGCAGTTCTTATCATTTCGGAGCTTATCGGAGCAGTTGTTGCGCTTATAGTCTACTTTGTATCCAAGCATAATTATAAGTTCAAGAGCAAGACTGACCCGAGGATTTACCTCGCGGACGGTGTTTCAAGCTTTTCACAGGTCGGGGACTTCTTTCAGGGCACCCATACCACCAAGACAAGGATCGAGACCAGCAGCAGCGGAGGCAGCCGGGGCGGCGGATACCACGGCGGCGGTCATCATGGCGGCAGCGTAGGTCATCACGGTCATCACAGATAATGATATTTAAGGGAGTGACAGATCTTCTGTCACTCCCTTTTTAAAGAAGAAATAAGAAAGAACAGATAAGAAATAATAAAAAAAGTGTCCGCTTTCGCGGACATATCTGAACAGTACGCCGTCAGGCGATACATTTTTTCTGTATTCTTTTAGCAGCAGGCATAGAGGAATTCTTTTCTATATGCCTGCTGTGCTGTTATATTCGCTTTTTCAGTCCTGATCTGTCAAAGGCGGCGGCTGTTGCTATGAAGAGCACAGCGCTTGCAGCTACCTGTATTGCGTAGAATGGCGTCTGACCGAATGCTGCGATTACTGCTCCCTTATTGAAGCCGCCTGCCATGAATATGCCTTCATACAGGCTATAGCCGACTATGCATACTATGAGGGAGGGGAGTATTCCCAGTATGTTCCGCAGGGTGAGTATCTTTTCGCTCTTGTTGGTAAAAAACAACGCTGTTACAGCTTTTATCAGTATGGTCGCAGGTATCCACACGGGAAATCCGGTAAGCCCGTCCGCAAGAGCTCCGCCTATCATGCCTGCCGCTACTGCGTAGGGCGTGGGGAGCATACAAGCAGCTAAATAGATGAAGCCGTCACCTGCGTGAGTGTAGCCCGCTCCCGTAGGTACGTGGATATACGCCGTAAATACGAATATCAGCGCCGAGAAAAGTCCTGTGAGGACTATTCTTTTTATCTTTTCATTCTGAGCTGTCCGTGTCATTGATAGCCGCTCCTTTATCTACTGAATTCCTATGTGTTAGGTTGAGATTATTATAGCACTGTATAACGTGTTTTTCAAGCGTTATCCTGCACAATCTTTGCAAGTGTCAACTGCTTATTTGTAGTGCGGTTGACGTATAGGGTGAGACTCTTACGGGTCATAAGTTTGTACAATATTAATAATAGTGTTTAATGCCAAGAAATATTAATGCACTTGACAATATCTTAAAAATATTGTATAATATTTTTGTTAAGTATTATTCATCTTAAAGTTAATATTAATATTTTCAAATTGATCGCGATTTAATTTCAGAAACAGTTATAGTAAGGCTTTATTTTTATGACCTTTTGTAATGTTAAAAATATTAATGATATTTAGGGAGAAGCATGTGGAGATTATTTAGGGGATAATGCAACGAAAATCATTTTTATGTATTATAGTTTTCACAGAAAGGTACTCATCGGTGATATCGGAATATTTTACTTAATATCTGACAAAAAAACAATCTAAGTAAAAAAAGGAGTTTTGGTTATGAAAAAATTCAAATTGATCATCGCAGTATTTTTATCAATGATCATCGTTGGTTCATTGGCTACATCTCTTGTAGCGTCTGCTAATACATATGATCACAGATTTCTTAATGCACCAATGGAGGCTCAAAAAACAGATTATTATTGTGGAGTTTGTGCATTTCAATCTTTTTTGGCAGTAGAAAATAGAGATCATCCGTATATACTGCCTTCAGATGTAAGGGGCTATAAAAGTCAGGCTGATGTTGTAAATATTATCCAACAATATGGGAAATATACCGTTCCTACAAATGGAATTGGGTGGTTCATTGGTTCTCAGTATGATCGTCCTGATTACAGAACATTTAATCCTCTTTGTCGAACACTTCGTTGGATGATCGATCTATCTTATAATTGGATGCATTATGGTCAGTATACTAATACAGGCGTTTATAATGAAAGGGTTCTTCGTACTCATATAACGCAAACTATTGATAATGGGCACTGTGTTCTTGTAAATGGAGACACTAAATATTATGACTGGAATAGAGAAATATGGGTAAGAAAGGATTATTGTGTTTATAGTAAACAAAACTGTAACGATAATTCAAGAATGCCATATCCTGATACCACTGGGCATTGGGTTATAATAGATGGATATGCATCTCACGGATACGTTCTTCGCGTTAGAGATTCTGGTGCTGGTAGTGCTTATACTACTGGATTTCCTGCATCCAGTTATTATGTTAAGTTACATGATCTTAAAACTTTTATTGACGGTTCTCATGGAATCATATATTGCGATAACAAGTAAGATAGATCCTACATATGAAAAAGGCGGACATAATGTCCGCCTTTTGCTATATACTGAGCTTAGCCCATTACTATCTCAACTTCGTGTGTGCTGCCATTGCATACGGGGATAACGCATCCCTCTACTGCCTTGCCGTCAACTGTCATAGACTTTACACCCTTGCATACGTGCTCGGGATTCTTGACTGTGATGTTGAAGGTTGCTCCTCTGAACTTACGGACTGCTGTGAAGCCGTCCCACTCGTGAGGAATTGAAGGATCTACCTTGAGTCCGTCAAATGCAGGCTGTACGCCGAGAATGTACTGTGATATAGCTACCATGTTCCATGCAGCTGTACCTGTGAGCCATGAGTTCTTGCCCTGACCGAAGTTCTTGGCGTCCTTACCTCCGATCATCTGACCGTATACGTAAGGCTCTGTCTTGTGGATATCAGATGTCTCCTCTGTG
>JAEEGL011950834.1_pt1 | contig 23743 bp, 16 predicted proteins | sample 9134231 | NCBI WGS metagenome assembly JAEEGL01 (sample SAMN16246548, study PRJNA631951) | gut metagenome | biome: gut microbiome; feature: rumen; material: fiber-attached | host: Bos | place: Iran: Karaj | collected 2018-10 | reverse complement strand
GAATATGGTTCAATGAAGGCATTTGATAAGCTTACCGAAGAATCATCTAAAATAAATGTCAAAGTAAAACGTGCTGGACAAGTTAGGGAAATACCGGTTAGTGATATTGTCGTTTTTGATATTGTTGTGCTTGAGACAGGCGATTTGATTCCGGCAGATGGGATAATTGTTAATGGCCATATTTCAGTTGATGAATCGATGATGAATGGTGAGACTAAGGAAATATATAAAGACAAGAATAATCCCCTGGCATATATGGGAACAGTCGTCTATTCGGGGAATGCTTTAATGTTAGTAAGAGCAGTCGGTGACAATACGTTTTATGGAAAAATGTCATTGGAATTACAAACTGATAATAATGAATCACCTCTTAAACTAAGACTATCAAAACTTGCGAAAAACATTAGTAAAATAGGTTATATTTGTTCAATCTTGGTAGCGCTATCATATTTAATATATATGGTAATTATCAGCAATCACTTTGATTGGAATCTAATATTAAATACTTTAAGTAACCGAAGAATTATGTTTGGTTATATTTTAGATGCCCTAACTTTATGTGTCAGTATTATTGTCGTATCAGTTCCAGAGGGACTTCCAATGATGATTACCTTAGTTTTATCATCCAATATGAAAAGGATGCTTAAAAATAATGTTTTAGTAAGAAAACTAATTGGGATAGAGACAGCAGGTAATATCAACATTTTATTTACCGATAAGACAGGGACACTAACGAAAGGAAAATTAGAAGTAGTTGGTTTTTTAGATGGTAGTGGGAATTGTTTGGAATATACGCATATGAATAATAAAATAAAAGAATTATTTAATATGAATATGAGGATTAATAATGAAAGTATTTATGATAAAGAAAATAATAAAATAATTGGTGGTAACATTACGGATAGAGCTATTTTAGATTATGTTAAAGAATATAAAATAGATTATGAGCTAGTTAAAAGAGAATCTTTTGATTCGAGTAAGAAATATATGTATACCAAGATTAAATATCATAATCATACATATAATCTAGTTAAGGGAGCATACGAAGTAGTTAGTAAAATGTGTAATAGTTATTATGATAATGATGGTAATAAACATCTTTTTAATCATAATAATAAACTAGTATTTAATAAGATTAGATTACTGGCATTAGCAGTAAGTGAAGATAGAGAAACTGTCAATAATATGACATTACTTGGCTTTATAATGTTAAAAGATGAAGTGAGAGAAAATGTTCCCTTAGGTATCAATATGGTTAAAAAAGCGGGTATTCAGACAGTGATGATTACCGGTGATAATAAAGAAACAGCACTAGCTATTGCTAAAGAGATTGGATTAACTAATGATGATGATCTAATAATTACGCATGATAAATTAGATATGTTAAGTGATGAAGAAATTAGTAAAATATTACCTAAGATAAAAGTAATTGCCAGAGCTATGCCGCAAGATAAAAGTAGATTAGTAAGAATAGCCCAAAAATTAAATTTGGTGGTTGGAATGACCGGCGATGGGGTAAACGATGCATTAGCTTTAAAAAAGGCTGATGTTGGGTTTGCTATGGGAAGCGGAACAGAAGTAGCTAAAGAAGCGGCTGATATTGTTATATTAGATGATAATTTTTATTCGATAACAAATGCTATTTTATATGGTAGAACAATATTTAAAAGTATCAGGAAGTTTATTATTTGTCAGTTGACCATTAATTTTTGTAGTTTATGTGTTTCTATTATTGGCCCATTTATCGGTATACCGGTACCAATTACAGTTATTCAAATGTTATGGATAAATATGATAATGGATACATTATCTGGTTTTGCTTTTTCATATGAACCAGCACTACCTGAATATATGGAAGAAAAGCCTAAAAGTAAGAATGAAAATATAATCAATAAATATATGTTAAATCAAATTATGGTAACCGGATTATTCTCGTCGATACTATGTATTTTCTTTTTAAAGAGTAATTTAACTAATCGAATATTTAATGGTAATCTATTGACAGCTTTCTTTGGCCTAATAATCTTTATTAGTATTTTAAATAGTTTTTCAGCTAGAACACATAGATTAAATATTTTAGCTAATATTACTAAAAATAAGATATTTATTGGTGTAATTACTTTTGTTTTTATAATGCAAATATATTTAATATATAAAGGAGGAAACGTCTTTCGAACGAATGGACTTAGCATCTATGAATTTATAATAATGTTTTTATTTTCGTTATCAGTAATTCCAATTGATTTTATCAGAAAAATTATTTTAAAACATAGAAATATTGAATTAGGAGTATAGAAAAAAAGCTATAATAGCTTTTTTAATTTTCAATTAATTTGGTTATTAAATCTTTAATTGGAATACCTTTTTCTTTAAAGAGAAGTGGATACATACTGATATTAGTAAATCCAGGCATCGTATTTACTTCATTAAAGTATAGGGTATCATTGTTATAATCATACAAGAAATCAATTCTAGATAAGTTTTTAAGTTCTAATACTTTAAATATTTTTAAGGATAAATCTTGAATTTGTTTGGTTAATTCTTTTGTGATGGGAGCAGGGATTAATAAATCGCTATCTTTTTCATATTTAGCTTCATAATCATAAAAAGTATTGGCTGATTTGATTTCACCGACGGGTGATACATGCAGTTTTTTATCTTCTAAAACAGCACATTCTAATTCTCTAGCTTTAATAAACTTTTCGATAATTACTTTGTTATCATATTTAAACGCTTCCTTGATATAGTTATTTAATTCTTTAAGATTACTTGCAATATTGATACCAATCGATGATCCACATTTAGCAGGTTTTATGATAACCGGATAATCAATGGCTATTTTCTTTAATGGTTTATTATCGTGCAAGGTTATATATGGCACTTGAGGGATATTATGCTTTTCACAAATTATTTTGGTTAAGTCTTTGTCATAACCAATAATAGAACCTAATAAGTCAGTACCGACATATTTAATATTTAAGATATTTAGCATACCTTGAAGATTGCCATTTTCTAATGGATTACCATGCATGATGGGAAATACTTTATCGAATTGTTTTAAATAATCGGTAATGTTTGTAATTTTAGTTATTTTTCCCTTGGTCCAATCCTTGGTTAAAAGTTCTAGATTATCGTTATAAATATACCAATTATTATCTTTAGTTATGCCGACGGCAGTTACATGATATTTCTTTCTATCAATATTTTCTAGAATAGTTTTGGCAGATAAACATGAGATATAATATTCATATGAATTACCGCCAAATAAGACTAATATTTTTTTCATATTGCACCTCTATATTCATTATATCACTTTACCTAAGTATATTGTCAAAATATTAATAATATGATATATTTAAATAAATAAAGGAGGATTTATGACGTTAGTTATAATGGCTGCCGGAATGGGTAGCAGATTTGGTGGTTTAAAGCAAATTGAACCAATTGATGAATATGGTAACTTCATAATTGACTATTCAATTTATGATGCCATACAAGAAGGATTTACAAAGGTCGTATTTATCATTAAGAAAGAAAACTATGATATTTTTAGAGAAACGGTTGGGGCTAGAGTTGAAAAATATATCGATGTCGAATATGCTTTCCAAGAATTAGATGTATTGCCAGATGGATACAGTGTACCTGAAGGCAGAGTAAAACCTTGGGGAACAGGACATGCTATTTTATGTGTGAAAGATTTAGTTCACGAAAATTTTGCCATCATTAATTCAGATGATTTTTATGGAAGAGATGCTTATAAAGTAATTGCTGGATTTTTAAAGAATAATCATGATCAAAATAAATATGCCATGGTTGGCTATAAGGTTAAAAATACGTTAACTGAAAATGGCTCTGTCAAACGTGGCGTATGTCAAGCTGAGAATGGTTATTTAACTAAATTAATTGAAAGTAGTATTGAGAGAGTCGATGGTAAACTATTAGCAACACCGCTTGATGGTGGTGAGTCGTTTACAGTTGATGGTGACGAATTAGTGTCAATGAATATGTTTGGATTTACGCCTAAAATCTTTGATAAATTAACCAGAGATTTCCCTAAATTCTTAGATGATAATAAAGATAATATGGAAAAGTGTGAATACTTAATTCCAAGGCTTGTTTTTGAACAAATTAGAGATAAAGAAGCAAGTGTTGAAGTTTTAAAAACAGATGCTGTATGGCAAGGAGTTACCTATAGAGAAGACAAGGATAAAGTAGTTAGAGAACTAAAAGCCTTAGTCGATAATGGGGAATATCCGGAAGGAGTATGGAAATAGCTATAACATGGCTATTTTTTCTTCATTTACAAAATGCTTTTGATGTGATAAAATTGTTTTAGGATAGGTTGGTGAAATGATGAAAGTAAAAAATGTTTTATATGTGGTATTGATGATTATTTTTATGGTTCTTGCCTATCTCTTTCTCGATCGAGGATTCAATGCTAAAACAAAGGTATATGTAACATATCAAGAAAAAAGTGATTTGAGATATGAAGTTCATTTGTTTGAAAATGATATTTATGATAAAGAATATCTTGGAATGAATGAAAGGTACATTACTAATTTAGTTGATGATATCAAGGTAGATTTTATTTATAAAAATTTATTTAATCGTGAATTAAGTGGCTATTATACTTATCAAGTAATTAATACGTTGATCGGTTATAACGAAGAAGCGAATGAAAATGTTTTTGAAAAAGATGAAATTATTTTAGATAAAACAGAGACTTTAAATAAAAATGATCTTAAAGAGATAACGGTCAGTGATAATGTTGTTATCGATTATGATAAATATGTTAAGGAATTGAAAAAATATAATGACGAATATAAACTTTCATTGGCAGGTTATTTGGAAACTAAGATTGTTGTTAAAGAAAATTTAGATTTCTTTAGTAATGAGAAAATAGTTCAAGATGAAAAGGAAATGATATTAACAATACCCCTTAGTTATGATACATTTAAGATCGATATCAAAAATGATAACAATAGTATCGATAGTTATTATGATTTTTCAAAGAAAGAAAAATTGAATTATATTTTCTTATTATTAGGGGCATTTTGTTTAGCAGTTGGTTTATCATTTATGATATTGACAATTAGAAATATGATTAAAGAATCTTACGATGAAATTAATTACCGTAAAGAACTTAGAAGGATTATTAATGACAATAAAAATATTTTAGTCAAAGTGGATAAATTCTATAGTGAACACAAATATAATCTAATATACGTAGCTAGTTTTGCTGAATTGTTAGATGCATATCGAAGAGTACAAAGTCCTATCAGTTATAAAGAAGTTAAGAAAAATGAAGAAACAATTTTCTTAATGATTGATGAAGATAGTGCTTGGATATATCCATTTGTAAAAAAATAAATAAGTTTTGAGTTTTTACTTGAAATTTATTTTTTTATGTGTTAGGATAAGGTCAATACGGAGGAAAAACTATTGTTATTCAAGTCATTTAGTGCATAATTTGTAATTTAATGGCTTTTTTTGCGTGTTAGAAGGGAGTGAAAAATGGACATTATTAGTGTCAAGAACCTATGTAAAACTTACAAGGTAGCTAAGCGAGATAGTGGTTTTGTGAATGCCTTAAAGTCATTTTTTAAGCGTGATTATCAATTTATCGAAGCAGTTAAAGATGTAAGTTTTACCATTAGAGAAGGCGAGATTGTCGGATATATTGGTCCGAATGGGGCTGGCAAGAGTACCACTATTAAGATGCTCGTGGGAATACTTAAACCAGATAGTGGTGAAATGATTGTCGGTGGAATGAACCCCGTTAATGACAGAATTAAATATGTTAAAGAAATTGGTGTTGTCTTTGGTCAAAAAAGTCAATTGTGGTGGGATATACCGGCAATCGAATCATTTGATTTACTTAAAGACATCTACCGAGTTCCAGAGGATGAGTACGTTAAAACGAGAGATGAATTAATTAAGCTATTAGATCTTTCAGAAATTGTCAAAATGCCAGTTAGACAATTAAGTTTAGGTCAAAGAATGAAATGTGAGTTAGTAGCGTCACTTTTGCATAATCCTAAAATTTTGTTTCTAGATGAACCGACAATTGGCTTAGATGCGGTTAGCAAGGTAATTGTCAGAGACTTTATCAAAAAGATTAATAAGGAGAAAAAAGTAACAGTAATTTTAACAACGCATGATATGGCTGATATTGAATCACTTGCCAATAGAGTGATTGTTATCGGTAATGGAAGAAAACTATATGATGGAAATATGGCGGATATTAAGAAAAAATATTCCAATCAAAAAATAGTTGAAATCTACTACGACAATTTAAAGAAAATACCAAATATTAAAAATACGGAAATAATTAGTAATGAAAATGGTCTTATCAGAATTAAAATCGATAATAAGAAAGTAACAGCTTCAGATGTAACTATGGAATATAGTAAGGTCTGTGAGATTAAAGATATCAATGTATTATCAAGTCCAATCGATGATATTATTTACAAATTATATGAGGATTTTGAAATATGAAATTATATCTAAATTACTTTAAATTAAGAATAAATACTTTTTTGCAATATCGAAGTGCGGCCATTGCTGGTTTGACGACACAATTCTTTTGGGGAATAATGCTCATATTTATCTATATGGCATTATATCAAAATGCTGATAATGTCAGTATGAATCTGACAGAAGTAATTGCCTATGTATGGCTCCATCAAGCTTTTTATTCTTTTGTAGCGGTAAGAATAGCTGATCATGAAATTAGAGATATGATAAGAAGTGGTGATGTAGCATACGAGATACTTAGGCCATACAACTTATATTACTGGTGGTATATAAAAGGCATTGCCAAAAGAATTGCTTCAGGATTACTTAGAGTGTTCCCAGTAGTAATTATAGCTAGTTTAATACCAAAACCATTTGGTCTTCCACTACCGTCATCACCCATTAATTTTATCTTGTTTTTAGTATCGTTATTACTTGGATTATTTGTTGTTAATGGGATTAATCTACTTGTTCATACAATCGGTTTTTATACTTATAATGAAGCAGGTTTTAGCAGTATGCTTAATTCGGTGATGGAACTTTTGGCAGGGGAGTTAATACCGGTGGCATTACTACCTTTATTTATTCAAAAAGGAACATACTTTTTACCATTTAGATTAGTATGTGATTTACCATTTAGATTATATTCTGGTAATATGGCAATAATGGAAGGAATATTTTCAATAGGGTTACAAGTTATCTGGATAGTCATTTTATTTATAATTGGCAATCTTGTAGTAAAAAAAGCTCTTAAGAAAGTATTTATACAAGGAGGATAAAATGAAGTTAGTGTTTAAATATATGGCGATGCACTTTAAAAGTCAATTGGAATATCGCTCATCATTTATTTTATCCTTTATTGCTCAAATATTTCCAACCGCTTTAAGCGCTGCAATGGTTTTTGTCCTTTTGGATAAGTTTAATTTTTCTAGTAAAATAGATACTTATGAAGTAATGCTAGCAATTGCTATTGTTCAATTTGGCTTTGGTTTTTCTGAATGTTTCTGGCGTGGATTTGATAAATTTTCAAATTTGATAAAACATGGTACTTTGGATTTAATGCTAGTTAAACCAAGGAGTATTTATCTTCAAGTATTTGGTAGCAATATTGAATTTGCTAAATTAAGTAGAGGAATAGGACCATTAATCTTATTTATCATTGCAATAAATCATATTAACTTTGAAATAACTTTTATAAAAGTATTATTGTTGATTGGATTATTACTATTTAGTATTCTTATTTATGTTTCAATGTATATATTGGCGGCTTGTCTATGTTTTAAAACAATCGAAGGATTAGAATTTACCAATATATTTACTGATGGTAGTCGTGAATTTGGACAATATCCAATGTCAATTTTTAGAAAAGAAGTATTAATCTTCTTTACCTACATTATTCCAATTGCCTGTGTCAATTATTATCCTGTTAAGTATATTTTGGGCTATTCAAATAATATGCTTTATTTGATCAGTCCATTATTCTGCTTTGTTTTATTTGGTATAGCAATATTAACATTTAATAAATGTATGAAGTATTATACTAGCAGTGGTAGTTAAAAAAATAAATAATTATATTAATTTGTGATATAATAAGGTCATAAGGAGGAATTATGGAAAAGAAAAAGAAAGGAAATATATTTAAAGAATTCAAAGAATTTATTTCTAAAGGAAATATTTTCGATATGGCTGTTGGTGTTATCATTGGTGGTGCTTTTGGTAAAATCGTAACATCACTTGTCAATGATATTATTATGCCTTTAGTGGGCGTAATTATTGGCGGTCATGATTTTTCAGGTTTAGTTGCCAAAGTAGGTGAAGCAGAAATTGCATACGGTGCATTTATCCAAAATATTGTTGACTTCTTAATTATTGCTTTGTGTATTTTTGCAGTAGTTAAAGCAATGGCTAAATTTAAGAAGAAAGAAGAAGAAAAACCAGCTGGACCTAGCGAAGAAGTATTATTGCTTCGTGAAATTAGAGATTCTTTAAAAAAGAAATAAAAATAAAGCACGTAAGTGCTTTTTTCTTTTGGGCATTATAACTTATTTATGAATAATTATCAGAATATAATAGAGTGATGGAGGTTATAATGAAAAAGAAAATATGTTTGATAATGATTTTTTTAGTGATAGGTTTAGCTGCTCTAGCAATCTATAGGATAAATAAAACGGATGATAATTTGAAAAAGATAACGGTGGCAGAGGTTGCTCATAGTGTTTTTTATGCACCGCAGTATGTAGCACATGGACTTGGTTATTTTAAAGAAGAAGGATTGGATGTCGATATCGTGCTTACAAGTGGGGCTGATAATGTAATGGCAGCCGTTTTATCAGGAGATGCTGATATCGGTTTTTCAGGGACTGAAGCGACAATTTATGTTTATAATGGTGGCGAAAGTGACTATGTAATGACATTTGCTGGACTTACGCAAAAAGATGGTTCATTTTTGGTTTCAAGAAAGAAATATGAGAACTTTTCTTTAACTGATTTAAAAGGAAAGACAGTTATTGGTGGTAGAATTGGTGGAATGCCAGAAATGACATTCGAGTGGGCATTAAAAGAACATGGAATCGATCCGAAAAAAGATTTAACAATCGATACATCAGTTGCTTTTCCAGCTATGGAAGGAGCTTTTATTGGTGGTAATGGGGATTTTGTTACGTTATTTGAACCAAATGCAACATCGGTTGAAAAGAATGGCTATGGTTATGTAGTCGCATATATCGGTGAGCTAGGAGGCAGTGTTCCTTATACTGCTTATAATGCGAGAAAAAGCTATATTGAAGCAAATCCGGATGTTATTTTAAAATTTACTCGTGCTATCAATAAAGGACTTAAATATGTTTATACCCATGATAATATTGATATTGCTAAAATTATGTTAAATTATTTTCCTGATACGACGCTTAATGATATGGAGAAGATAGTTAAAAGATATAAAGATGGTGAGGCTTGGAAACATGATATTACAATTAACGAAGCCGAGTGGCAACATATTCAAGATATAATTAAATCAGCCGGTGAATTAGATAAATATGCACCATACGATAAATTAATATTTAGCAAATATTTTGATGAGTATGAATAATATTATTGAAATTAATAATTTGCGTAAAAAATATTTTGATGATAAAAAAGAAATATTAGCTTTAGATGATATTAATCTAAATGTTATCGATTCTGAATTTTTAGTGATTGTTGGTCCAAGTGGTTGTGGTAAAAGTACACTTTTAAATATTATTGTGGGTATCGATAATAAAAGTGGGGGAGAAATTAAAGCAAAAAAAGAATTAAAGATTGGCTATATGCTACAAAGTGATTGTTTATTTCCGTGGTTAACTATTTTAGATAATGCTTTGTTAGGTCTTAAAATAAAGGGATTACTTACTTGTGAAAATATCGAATACGTAAAGAAATTATTAGAAACTTATGGTCTTTTAGAGTTTATCAATAGTTATCCAGCTAGTTTATCTGGAGGAATGAAACAACGCGTTGCCTTGATTAGAACGCTAGCTTTAAGACCAGATATTCTTTTACTTGATGAGCCTTTTTCGGCTTTAGATTATCAAACTAGATTAGTTGTTTCTGATGATGTTTATAAGATAATTAAAAAAGAAAAAAAGACAGTCATTATGATTACACATGATATTGGTGAAGCTTGCAGTATGGCTGATAGAGTCATTATTCTTAGCGATAGGCCGGCCAAAGTTAAAAAGATTATCGATATTGTTATGACCGGTAAAAGTAGTCCTTTAAACAATCGAAAATGTCCTGAATTTAATAAATATTATGATGTGATATGGAAAGAGATTGATAAACATGTATAGTATTGAGTATAGGGAATATCATAAGAAAAAAAGAATTAGAAAAATACTAATTCATATTACGCAAATATTAATACTATTATTTTTTATATTCATATGGGAATATTTATCTAATAAGCAAATTATCAATTCTTTTATTTATTCTTCACCTAGTAAAATAGTTAAGACGATAATTGATTTATATAAGAGCAATAATTTATTTAATCATATTTGGATAACGATCTATGAAACAATAATTAGTTTTAGTTTAGCAACGATACTAGGAACTATGATAGCGATAATTCTTTGGTATAGCAAATTTTTATATAAAGTAACCGAACCATATTTAACGATTTTAAACAGTTTACCAAAGGTTGCTTTAGGTCCAATTATTATTATTTTATGTGGTGCTAATATTAAATCGATAATTATTATGGCTTTACTAATATCATTAATTATAACGATAATTAATGTCTATACAGGATTTATAAATACGGATAAAAATAAACTAAAGTTAATGATGAGTTTTCATGCGAATAAAGCCCAAATACTTAAACATTTAGTAATCCCTAGTAATTATCCAGTAATAATTAATAGTTTGAAAATCAATGTTGGTTTAAGTCTAGTCGGTGTAATAATGGGGGAATTTTTGGTATCTAAAAAAGGTATTGGTTATTTAATAAATTATGGTTCACAAGTATTTAATTTAAATTTAGTATTTACGGGCATTATTATTTTACTTGTCGTATCATACCTTATGTATTTAATTGTTTTATATATTGAAAGGGCATTAATTAGAAATAATTAATGCTTTTTATGACATTATTTTCTAATTTTAAATGATATTTTTTAATACGGAGAAACAATTTTATGATATAATTTATTATAGTGGAAGGGTAGCATTTTAAAAGAAAGGAGTTAGGCTTATGAAGAAAAGAAAAAAGATCAAAATAGATTTTAATTTCATAAAATGGGCTCCTTTTTTGTTAGCTTTTGCAATTCTTATGATAACGATTGTTTATGCGACAACAGCTGATCAATTATCATTGAGAGATATAAGAGCAATTGTTAGACTAGAAAAGCCAATTAGAATTACCGGTTTTAGAATAAGTAATGCTACGAACGAGGGAAGTACTTCTTATAATGAGTATAGTTATAAAACAATTATGAGTGGAATAACTTTACCAAATGCTAATTCGACTGTAACTTATGAATTGGAAATTACCAACTTAGATAGTATCGAAATGGGTATTCATGATATTATTGGTCTACCTAGCAATTTGGAATATACAATTAGTGATTATACTTTGGATGCCGCACTATGTGATAGCAATAATAATTCTGATTGTACACTTGGAGCAAAAGCGGTAATTCATTTGATAGTTGGTTATGCCGAAAATGGCTATAATAGTGCTAATACGATATATAATTTAAATCTCGAATTCGATTTTCAAGAAACAATCTATACCGCAAGAATGAACGGCGTTAATTATTTGACGATTCAAGATGCAATCAATGCTGCACCAATCGATCATACTCCTACGACAATCACATTACTTAAAAATGTCTATCAGCGTATTCAAGTTTGGCGTGGTAATAATATTACCTTAAATATGCCTAACTTGGTTCTTCACAATAAGACAATGACTGATACTGTCGGTGATCCAGTAATTGAAATATTTGGCTGTAAATCTAATGCAAATACAGAACATAATGATGGTTATGCAACACTTAAAATGATAAATGGTAGTATCATAACTAGTGCTAACCAGGCAGCTATCAATGTTGAAAATTGCGGTAATTTTATTATGACAGGTGGTCGAATTATAACGAATGGAAATAGACAAGCTGTTTATGTTAAAGCAGGTGGAACGGCTGAAATAAGTGGTAATTCATATTTAAAATCGACAGCTGAGATTGATAAGTCCAAAAATAATTATAGAGCGACTGTTCAAGCAGCTGGCGGAGATTTGTTAATTACGGGAGGAACAATCGAAGCATCAACGGAAGGTGTCGGTAGTGGATATGCCCTTACTAATGAATCTAGAACGACGATTGGTACTAAAGATGGCACTTCAAATGCGACACCGATTATCAAGGGTATTAATATGGGCCTATATATTAAGAATGGTACTGCGATCACGAACTTTTATGATGGTGTCATAATGTCTCAAACAGCAACGCCAATAAATAATGAAAATTTAATATCTGATATCGAAGATGATTATATGCTTGCACATGCTGCAGAGGAAATTGATGGGGTTATGTATGATACAGTTCGACTAGGCGAAGTAGTTACAGTTACTTTCGATGCTACCACAGGTGGTACACCTAGTGAGGCAAGTAGATCAGTTCTTAAAGGTGGACAGGTTGGAACATTACCGACTGCTACCAAATCTGGTTATATTTTTGATGGATGGTATACAGAGCAAGGGGTAGAGGTAACTCCAACAACAGTGATAAATGAAAATGTTACCTTTGTTGCTCATTGGGTAGATGCTAGTACAGTTTATGTAGCTGAAATCGTGGGAGGTAATATGTATAATACTTTGGCAGCAGCCATTTCTAATGCAACTAATAATACTGCTAAAACGATTCGATTACTGCGAAACACTAGTGAAAGAGTTACAATTGGTGCTAGCAAGATTATAATTTTGGATTTAGGTCAATACAAAATAACTAATCCAGATAATAATGGCATTATTACTAATAACGGGACATTGACATTAATTTCTGGAACAATTGAAAATACGGGGACAGCGGCAGCTGTTACCAATAATAAGACCTTTACAATGACTGGTGGAAGAATTACTACAACTTCAAACAACAATGCCGCGGTTAATAATAAGGCTAGCGCGACATTTGATATGAGTGGCGGTGAAATCATTGCTACGGGATTACGTCAGGCAGCATACAATGAAACTGGTACGATGTATATTAGTGGAACGGCCTATTTGAGTTCTACGGCTAAGGTGGAGAGTAGTAATTCTCGTGGAACAGTTCAGAACCTTGCCAATAGTACTATTGAAATAACTGGCGGAACAATTGTCTCAACGGCAGCCAATGGTATTGCATTTACCAATTTAGGAACAGCAACTGTTGGTAATGATGATGGTAATATATCGACTACTTCACCGGTATTTAGAGGAACGGGTAGTGGTATAAAGAATACGGGAACACTAAATATCTATGATGGAATTTTGCGTAGTAGTGGATCGTCACCGCTATCAGGTAATTATACTTCGCTTGCTACTAATAGTGAACCAGTAACGGGAACCGAAACAATTAATGGCGTAACTTATAATACATGGTATTTACAGAGTACTAGCTAGTAATAGTTAGTACTTTTTATTTAGATATTGGTATGATATAATTAAATTGTTAAAACTCTTTGACACATTTCCAAAGGTATTTGATAGTAATTAAGAAGTGATTATCTTATAATTATCTTGAAAGGAGAAATTATGAAATTAGGGGATAAAATATTAGAACTTAGAAAAAAGAATGGTTTTTCACAAGAAGAGTTAGGAGAAAAGATAGGAGTTACAAGACAGACAATATCTAATTGGGAGCTTGGTGAAACTTCACCTAATCCAGAACAATTAAAACTATTATCAAGGTATTTAAATGTCAGTATCGATGAACTACTTGATAATGATATTCATAATGTTTTAGTGGAAAAAGTATCTAATACTGAAAAATTAGCGGGCTTAATCTTAAAAATAATCAAGATAGTTTTAATTGGTGTACCACTTTTCTTATTGCTATTATTTATTTGTGCTTTCTTATTTAAAGTGGTTAATAAAAGTAAAGATACCGGTAGATTAATCGAAGAGACTATTCACTGTAAATTATATGGTGAAGAACATAGTTATTCGATTGCACATGAAGAGTATACTGGTAGAGTGGTAGCCGAAGGTGGCGATAGTTATTTTAATGATATCCTAGATTTATCTAAATATAACGATGCACATCAAATATTTAATATTATCAATGATTATGTCAAGAAAAATGGTGGTACTTGTGAAGTAATCGAAGAGCGTGATTTACATAATACTGTCGATATGTATATCAAAGAAGGAACACTTACCAAGACTGGGGCTACGATTGTAATTAGTGATAAGAAAAAAAATAACATTGTTTATGGCGAATCATTTTATCTTGAAAAATACGATAGTAGTATTGGCGATTATAAAAAAGTTCCTGATCTTGGTAATAATTATGCCTTTAATGATATGGCCTATTATGTTTCTGATAATGGTAAATTAGAAATGAAACAAGATTGGTCACATATATATGGCTCTTTAGATAAGGGGTTATATAGGATAGTTAAAGATGTTTTCTTTGAATCAGATATACCGATAAGCGATGATGATATATATTATATATGGACCGAATTTGAAATTGAAGATTAAAAGCACTTAGGTGCTTTTTAATTGACATTTATATGGTTTTATATTATGATAAAAAGCGTTTTTAGGGGATGTAATTATGGATGGGGATTTAAAGAAAATTAAAAAATACTATGGTGAAGATATGATGCATCTATGTCGTAATTTGTTTCCAACCATTCTGGAAGAAGAAGGAACATTGTTACGTCTTTTGGAGGATAGTTTTCCACATAATAGAGAATTATGTATCGATATTATAATGGGAAATAAAGTAGAGGCATTTAGAACCTTTATTAATGATAAATTTTATGATCATATTACCAAAGAGAAGAAAAATAAAATAGTTAAATCACCATTTGAATTAATGGATGAAGCTGGATATACACTATATGAGTGTCATAGTGAAGCTGATATTCAAAAATTTAAGAAGTATTATGCTAGAAATGAAGCATTATGTACTTTTGGTGTAGGTAGATTAAAGGATTATATGGTATTCTTTGCGGTTAAGAAGAATGCCGATGAAATTAAAAGAGAGGATTATCCTAATCCCAAAAGACAAGATGAATATGGGACATCAGTAATTAGTATTCAATATCTTAGAGGAGATAAGAATACTTTATCAATAAAGAATCGATATAATCATACTGTCGATAATCCAGATGCGACATTTTCTAATAATCTCGATAATATAATCGATGGATTAAATGATAGTTTTGAAGAAACATATAAACTATCACATACAGGTAGTTATGACAAGTTTGAATTAAATAATTATGTTAGAGCTAACGATGGAAAATTCTATAAATATAATTATGTGATTGATGATGTTTATTATTGTACGAATAATATTATTATCGATAATTATAATGTAGTGGATAAATATATGGCTCGTGAAAAATATATTTTGATGGATTATTTTATTGTCGATATGGTAAATAAAAAGATATTTACTTATGATGGTAGTGATAAATATATTGAAGGACTAAATGATATCAGTAAAATAGAGGTAGTAAGAGAGCAAAATGAATGTAGATTTGTTACTTTAATAATGAATAATCAAAGAAAAGTAATATTTGAAATAGATAAATATAATCGAATAATTATGATCAAAGATAATTATACGAGAGAAATTCCCGATAATGCATTACAGAATACACGAAATATTCATAAATTATCAATGTTAGAAGTAATGAAATGTGGTGATAATTTTCTTTTAGGGAATTCAGAACTGCAAGAAATTGATATGCCTGAAATAAGACTTATTGGGGATGGATTTTTAACATATAATAGGTTTTTAGAAGAAATATATTTTCCTAAACTACAAGTTATTGGCAATATGTTTATGCGTAGAAATGATATTCTTAAAGAAATCAGTTTACCTAATGTAATCTATATTGGGGATGAATTTCTAGGTTTGAATAGATCTATTGAAAGGGTTAAATTACCAAGTGTTAAAGTCGTAGGTGATTGGTTTTTATCATCCGATATGAAATTAATGGAGTTTGTTATGCCTAAATTAGAAACAGCTCATAGCAACTTTCTATCTAATTGTGGTGATTTAAAAATAGTTGATTTGCCTAATTTGAAATCGGTTGGTAATTATTGTTTACATAAATGTGAAGCTAGAATTGTTAAATTGCCTAAATTAATTTCAGTTGGTGATAGATTTATGCAGTATAACGGGCATGTTACAAATATCGATTTGCCAAGTATAAAAAATATTGGTAGTTATTTTATGAGTGACAACCGTATTATAAAGACAATTAATATGCCTAATTTGGAAACGGTAGATGATTACTTTCTATTGTGGAATAATACGGTAGAGATAATCAATTTACCTAGTTTAACAACTTGTGGTGCTGATTTTCTTGCCTATAATGTTAAAATAAAGACAGTTAATTAACCTAAATTAATAAAGACAGGAGAAAGATTTTATTTTAATTGGCAGGGTGAAAAAAATAAGGAATCAGATACAAATAGAAAAAGTAAAAAACTTGTTAAAGGAAAAGACAAAAAGTAGTCTTTTTCTTTACTTGTTATGATATAATATAGTACATATTGGATGTGATAATATGCTAGAAATAAAAAAAGTTACAAAAATATATGAAACGGAAGGTTTTACTCAAAAGGCTTTAGATGGAGTAAGTGTCAATTTTCGTGAATGTGAATTTGCTTCCATTTTAGGGCCTAGTGGTTCAGGAAAGACGACTTTCTTAAATATCATCGGAGGGCTTGATCACTATACGAGTGGCGATTTAATTATCAATGAGATAAGTACCAAGAAGTTTAAAGATAGTGATTGGGATAGTTATCGTAATCACCGAATTGGTTTTGTCTTTCAGAATTATAATTTAATTACACATCAAACGATATTATCAAATGTCAAACTAGCATTGACATTATCTGGTATATCAAAAAAAGAGGCAACGGAAAGAGCTAAAAAGGCCTTATCTGATGTCGGGCTTAGTGATCACATCAATAAAAGACCTAATCAATTATCAGGTGGCCAAATGCAAAGAGTGGCAATCGCGAGAGCATTAGTTAACGATCCTGATATTCTTTTGGCAGATGAACCAACGGGAGCCTTGGATTCTGAGACTAGTATTCAGATTATGGAATTACTTAAAAAAATTGCTAAAAAGAAATTGGTTATCATGGTTACCCATAATCCTGAATTAGCTGAGACTTATTCGACAAGAATAATCAAACTTAAGGATGGAAAAATCATTAGCGATAGTAATCCATATGATGGTAAGAAAAATACAAAAGAAAAGAAAAATATTAATAAGGAAAAAAGCAAAAAGACAGCGATGTCTTTCTTGACAGCATTATCGTTATCTTTTAATAATTTAATGACTAAAAAGGGAAGAACTATATTGGTTGCTTTTGCTGGATCAATTGGAATAATCGGTATTGCTTTAATTTTAGCTGTATCGACTGGATTTCAAAATTATGTTGATTCAATTCAGGAAGAAACCTTAACATCATACCCATTGACGGTTATGCAAGAATCAACCGATATAACAGGAATGCTTTTGTCGATGACGGCAGGCAGTAATGATAATAATGGTACTAATAAAGTAAAAGAACAGCAATATATTACCAATATGTTATCAAATATTAAAGCTAATGATTTAAAGAGTTTTAAAAACTATTTAGAGAAAAATTATAATAAAGTTGATAAAGATATTTTAACAATTAAGTATTCTTATAGTATCGATCCATTAATATATACCATCGATGCGACAAACAAATTGGCTAAGTTAAATCCTAATAATTTATTTAGTTCGTTTTACAACACAAATATGCTTAGTTCTTATTCATCTTTTGGTTCAATATTTTCCCAAATGGTTGATGATACAGATACATTAGATACGCAATATGATATTTTAGCGGGTAGATGGCCGAAAGCATACGATGAAATGATCATTGTTTTATCAGAACCAAATGGAATATCTGATCTATTAGTTTATTCACTAGGACTTAGAGATAATAAAGAACTTACTGATATGGTAACAAATATTATGAACGGAAAATCAGTAAATATAAATAATACCCCATTAGAACTAACTTATGATGATTTGATGAAGGTATCCTTGAAATTAGTAATGCCTAGTGATGTATATAAATATAATGATAATTATGGTGTCTATGAAGATATGAGTAATGATACCGATTATATGCAAAAGATATATGATAAGGGTATAAATTTAAAAATAGTTGGTATCGTTAGTGCTAAACCAGGAACTACTTCCCAAGCGTTGACGCCAGGAGTTAGTTATACTTCAAAATTAATTGATTACATTATTGATAATGCAAAAGAAACAAATTTAGTTAAAAAACAATTAGCAAATACCGATGTCGATGTATTCTCTGGAAGCAGATTCGATAGCAAGAATAATAATATTGGGTTTGGCTTTGAAGATGTTATTTCAGTTGATTCAGAAAAATTAGCAAATGCTTTTAATATCGATATTGATGAGAATAAAATAAAAGAAGATACAGCTAGTTATATGAATGAGATAGCTAATACAATAACAACGGATATCGAACCTGCTAAAAAAGATTTTAATGATACTTTAGATATACTTATCAATGGTTTATTTGAAAGTATTGATGATAAAATTAGTTTAAATGATGTTAGTAGTGTTATTGATAATTATTTAAATACTGAAGAAGCAGTAAATAAATTAAGTCAGTTAGAAACAGATTATGTCATTCCTAAAGATGTCTTTAAAACGACTTATACTGGGCTACTTAAGGGTATTTTATCAGCTTATATTGGTATGTATTATGGAATAGATCAATCGCTTACAGAAGATATTACTAATCCGGTAGCCATCGTTGATGAAACTATTCTAGCAACTGTTGTAAATTCATTTAAAGAAAATATTATGGTTACTGGTGCTAGTGAGAAGATGGCACATGGAATGACAGAAGCAGTTATGAAAAAAGAAATTCTTAGTAAAGTAGGAGACCTTATTTCCAATATAACTAGTAGTATTGCGTCAAGCTTTAATGTCGATGAAAATGCCATCAGTAGTGCCTTCTCATTAAATTTTACCGAGGATGAATTAATGCGTGTAGTATCTGCTATGTTAAATAGAGAAGAAAAGAATGCTAATAGCAATTTAATATCTTTAGGATATCAAGATAAAGAAGAACCAACATTTATATCATTTTATTTTAATAGTTTTGATGGTAAAGAACACTTTTTATCTTTTATTGATGAATATAATAAAAGGATGGAAAAAGAAGGGCATAAAGAAAAGAAAATTAATTATTCTGATACGACCGGTATTTTAATGAATTCGGTTAAAACAATTGTCAATGCAGTTAGTTATGTTTTAATTGCTTTTGTATCAATATCTTTAGTCGTATCATCAATAATGATTGGTATTATTACTTATATTTCGGTATATGAAAGAACAAAAGAAATTGGTATTTTAAGAAGTATTGGAGCATCTAAACGAAATATTTCTTCAATCTTTAATGCTGAAACATTTATAATTGGTCTATTATCAGGAATCTTTGGTATTGGTATATCTTATATATTAATTCCAATTATCAATACGATATTACATCATTATACTGGCAATATTCCACTTAGAGCAATGTTAGCATTTAAAAATGCCTTGTTATTAGTAATATTAAGTATTATCTTAACTTTAATTGGTGGGTTAATACCAGCTAGAGCAGCATCAAAAAAAGACCCTGTTGAGGCTCTTAGAAGTGAATAAAAAACATATGACTTTTATCATATGTTTTTTTTATGTAAGTAGGATATATGCGTAATAAGCAGTAAAGACGATTAACATTATTACGCCTTCTAATTTATCAAATCTTCTGTCATCACTAGCAAATAAGTATAAGATAAATCCAGAGAGAGCCATGACGAACATATCAGGTAAGTTGAATGAAGTTGTGGTAACACCACCAAAAATAATGATAGGAAGTGTTAAGACAAAGCCAATGTTAAAGATATTGGTACCGATGATATTACCGATGATAATATCATATTCACCTTTTTTAACAGCAGTTATGGCCATAATTAATTCTGGCATCGAAGTACCTACGACTAGAATAACCATTGTTATTACTTTTTGACTAACATGTAAGTAACTGGCAATGTTAACACAATTGTCAACAGCTAAATCACTACCTAAAGCAATAAACGCTAAACTAACTAAACTGATAATAATTGATTTTGGTAAACGCCATTTAGGTTCTTCGACAATTCGTTCTTTATTTTGACTGGCATTAAATTTAATAATATATACCAGAAAGTAGATGAATATAATGAATAGGATAAATGCATCATTTCTACTTAGGGTATTGATTGATGAGCCATTGAAGGTACGATCAAGTAATAAAAGGGCAAAGAACAAGACAATAGCAAAATGAATTGGTAATTGTCGACGGACTGTTTCACTTTTAATACGCATCGGTCTAATGGCTGCCGCTACCCCTAAAACTAGCATCGAATTGACAATCGTTGAACCGACAACATTGGCAAATACGATATCATTATTACCCGAAAGGAGACTTCTAAAAGAAATAAACAATTCGGGAGTACTAGTTCCAAAGGCAACAATTGATAAAGATATAATCAATTTAGGAATCTTTAAATTGTTAGCGGTTGAAGCAATACCATCAACGAATAAATCTGCTCCTTTAATTAAAAGATAGAAACCTAACAATGTCAATATAATATATTTAACCATAATGTAACCTCTTTATTCTAATAAAATAATACCAAAAAAAGCGATTTTATGCAAGAAAAAAAGTGCTATTTTTTAGCACTTTCAATGATATCTCTAGCTGCTACTAGTCCAGTGGCTGCAGCAGTAACAATGTTACCAGCTTTACCAGCACCATCGCCAACGAAATAAATATTATCATTTGCTAATTTGAATTTATCGTTTGTCTCTATTTCATTAGAGAAGAATTTTATTTCTGGTCCATATAACAATGTATCATCATTATTGACACCTGGAATAATTCTATCTAAAACTTCTAATCCTTCTAGTATATTAGTAATAATACGGTGAGGCATAACTAATGCCAAATCACCAGCAACACAGTCTTTTAAAGTTGGTTCAATAAAACCTTTATTGATACGATGCCATTCGCTACGTCTACCACTTCTTAAATCTTTTAGACTTTGAATAATTGGTTTTCCATCACCTAAGACATTGGCAATACGAGCAATTGATTCACCATATAATCTCGTATTAGTAACTGGTTCAGTCAAATTGACTTTAGATATAAAAGCAAAGTTAGTATTGTTTGATTTGGTTTCTTTAAGAGCATGGCCATTAACACAGATATAACCATAATAGTTTTCTTTAGTAACAAAACCACCTGGATTAGTACAGAAAGTTCTTATTTCATCACTATATGTTTTAGTTTTAATGAATATTGTTGGATCGTAAATAACATTCGTGATATCTTCCATAATATCTTTTCTGACTTCAACTCTGACACCAATTTCGATTGATTGTGAATAATATGGAATTTTATATTTATCAGCAAATTCTTGGATCCATTTAGCACCGGTTCTACCAGGAGCTACGACTACTAATTTACTCTTATATGTTTTGTCTTTGCCTTTTAATTTACAGATTATTTCATGACTATTTTCATTTATCGTATTGATATCTAGAACATCGCAACGGTCAACTAATTCGACACCTTTATCAGTTAAGAATTTACAAATACCATCGATGTATTCTGGTAGATGATCAGAACCTAAATGTTTTTGCTTAATGATAAGTAATTTAGCCCCAGCAATAGCTACTTTTTTTTGAATTGCTTTAGCTTCGTCCATATTAGATGGATATACTTTAGCATCCATATTGAATTTATTGAATATTTCTTCCGTTTCATCAATTAATTTCATAGCTGCTGATTCAGGCATATATTTAGTCAAATCAGATTTACCTAATTTATGAATATAATTTAATTTACCATCAGAAAATGTTCCGGCTCCACCATAACCAGATAAAATATTACATGGATTACAATTTTGACAAGGAACCCCCAATTTATTCATAGGGCATACTCTTGTTTTGACAGCATTACCACGATCTAAAATAGCTATTTTTAGATTTTTATTTTTTGTAATTAATTCATAAGCTGTAAATAATCCGGCTGGTCCGGCTCCGACAATTATAACGTCATACATAATCTATCACCAAAATCATTATAGCATAAAAAAAATGCCTATGTATAGACATTTTTATTAATTATTTTACTTTTTTCTTTAATTCATAAAGTAGATTGATCGCATCCATTGGAGTTAATTCTAAAACATTGGTATTTTTAATGGTTTCTTCAACTTCACTAACATGTTCTTCAAAATCTAAAGGAAGAGTAGTTTGAATAACTAAATCACGTTTGTTTTCTTTATTTTCATAGACTTTTAAAATCTCGGTAGCACGATCAGTTACTTCTTTAGGAAGATTAGCTAATTTAGCAACATTGATACCATAGCTTTTATCGATAGAACCATCTTTAACTTTATGTAAGAAGATAATACCGCCATCTTTTTCTTCAGCTGAAACGTGTTTATTTTTAAGCTTATCTAGGGTATTCTCTAAATCGGTTAATTCATGGTAATGAGTTGAGAATAATGTTTTACAACCAATTTTATTATTGATATATTCGAGAATAGCTTGGGCTAAGCTCATTCCATCAAATGTAGCAGTTCCTCTTCCTAATTCGTCAAAGAGAATTAAGCTATCTTTGGTAGCATTTTTAATGGCATCGGCAGCTTCTTGCATTTCGACCATGAAGGTTGATTCACCACTGACTAGATCATCGCTAGCGCCAATACGCGTAAATATTTTATCAAAGATTGGTAAGGTTGCTTTTTTAGCTGGAACATAACAACCAATTTGAGCCATGATTGTAATAATTCCTAATTCACGCATATAAGTTGATTTACCAGCCATATTAGGACCGGTAATAAGTAATATTGAAGTATTATTATCCATGATGATATCATTAGGAATATAATCTTCTTTAATAACTTTTTCGACAACCGGATGTCTTCCTTCATATATTTCTAGATTATGATCGGTTGTTAGTTTTGGCCTTGTATAACTATACTTTTCACTCACTAGCGCAAATGATTGTAAGACATCAATTTCACTAATTGTTTTGGCAATCTCTTGTAATGTATGAACATATTTAGCTGCTTCATTACGAATTTCAATAAATAAGTCATATTCTAAGTTGATAATTTTTTCTTCAGCTGATAAGACCAAATCTTCTTTTTCTTTTAAAATTGGATTGATAAATCTTTCACAATTAGTTAGGGTTTGTTTTCTAATGTAACCGAATTCATCTTTTACCTGTGATAAGGCTCCTTTAGAGATTTCAATGTAGTAACCAAATACTTTATTGAAGCCAACTTTTAAAGTTTTAATACCGGTTTTTTCTCTTTCTTCTTGCTCGTAATTACTGATAAATGCTTTACAACCACTACGTAAATCTTTCAATTCATCTAATTCTTGATTATATCCTTCT
>JAEEGL014858193.1_pt1 | contig 23744 bp, 16 predicted proteins | sample 9134231 | NCBI WGS metagenome assembly JAEEGL01 (sample SAMN16246548, study PRJNA631951) | gut metagenome | biome: gut microbiome; feature: rumen; material: fiber-attached | host: Bos | place: Iran: Karaj | collected 2018-10 | reverse complement strand
TTTTCCCGGCTTCGATCTCTCGATATCTCGGTTCCCCTTCGATATTTCGATCTGTCGATATCCCGGTGTCTTTCCTTCGTTGTCGCTATTTTGCTTTTTCTTTTTCATCTCCCCTTCGATATCTCGATTTATCGATTTGTCGATATCTCGGCATCCTTCCATCTCCCTCTCTTCCTCGATCCTTCCACCTGTCTTCCGCCTTCCTCCATCGGATGCTGATCGGGTGCTCATCGGATGCTCATCGGGTGCTCACTATGACGTCACCCTAACATCTACGGGAGAATACCCTGCTTTCATCCTTTCACTTTCCCCTGTAGCGGCTTGCCGCGTCCTGTAGGCCGCAGGCCGTCCTTTATCCTTTACCCTTACGCTCTTCACTCAGCTCATGCTTGATATAATCGTACAGCCGTCCTTGAATCGGCTTGTTATATTTCCTTGCTTTCTTTAGTGCCTCCTCATATCGTGCCTGCCATTCCGCTTTCCGATCCGGATCATGCATGATAGCCTTTGTCTCTGCCATCAGTTCCGCAAAAGCTTTAGCCGTCGGCTGTTCTGCTTTTGCTTTCTTTGTCTTCTTGCTCAATTCCGGCTTCGCACACACAGCAGCCCATTCCCCGTTTCCGGGAATCCGCCGTGCATAGTGCCTCTGATCCACATTCCCCTGCAAGCTATCCACTATATTCACCCACTTCGCTTTCATTTAATGTACATTATTTCAGCAATATTTTAGGCTCTGACCAGAAGAGATCTGCGTTTGTCGTAATAGTGTTGCCTCCTCCGATGTTAAACGGTTCAAAGCCTTTCGGGACAAGGACAATATAACTATTGCGGACAACATCTTCTTTATTCCATTCTTCTTGAAAATAGGACATTGTTCCCCAACATTGGAACCAATAGGTATCCTTCGCCAAATAAGCGTAGTAATAATTCATCTTGTTGCTGCCGTTCTTAAACTCGGGATACATAAGCATTTTCTTTCCACCCACATAGTGTTCTCTTATCTCTCTCAAAGACAGCAGATTACCTTGTTTGTCCGTCACATAATGTCCTCCCATATCGGTATCTAACATGACCCATTTTTGCTTTTCGGGGAGCCAAACTTCATTGACGACATGACAATCGTTATCATCTTTATCTTGCGGCAAACAAGTTACAAAACGTGCAGGAATATCGGCTGCTAACAACAACTCAAACATCAGAATACTATGCAAGCGACAATTGAAAGCCGGCTCTACATCCCTAGTGAATTCCCAAAGACCGATAGCATTCTTTTGTTCGGGCCATTTAGTCTGATTAGCGTGAGGGATATTGGTTGCAACAAAATTGCCAATTGCGAGCGCTTTTGTCCAAGTGTCATCGGACCCTGAATAAAGAGTGTCCAAACAGAAATATTCTTTGATTTTCTTTGCTTGCAAAGTGTCTTGAATGATAGTAAATGAGAAGTTTGCTGTGTCCGGTTCGAAACTTCCAGCCGCACGAAGAGTGTCTACGCGTTGCTCGTACAGACTATACAAACTATCAACAGAAATAGTAAAGTCATCCTTTTTTGCCCAGAATAGTATTATTGCCACAGAAGACAAAATGCCTATTATTGCAAAAAATCCTCTCAATATTGAATATAGTTTTCTCATTATCGGGTGTCGTTTTTATATCCCTTTAGTTCTTCTAGTTAATCAAATTCACTACCACTTGTTATGTGCAAATTTCGCACATTACAATCACTCCTCTCTCCTTATGTAGGCTCCGATTGCATTCAAACGGTGCTCGATGTCTTCGTAGCCACGGTCGATCTGGTCGATGTGGTCGATCTTGCTGGTGCCATCGGCACTCATGGCGGCGATGAGCATGGCGATACCGGCACGGATGTCGGGGCTGGTCATGTTATTGTGTTTGAGTTGGCGCGTATGATCGTGACCTATGACGACCGCACGGTGCGGATCGCAGAGGATGATCTGCGCGCCCATGTCAATGAGCTTGTCCACGAAGAAGAGACGCGATTCGAACATCTTCTGGTGGATGAGCACCGAACCGCGTGCTTGCGTAGCCACCACGAGGATGACAGACAGCAAGTCCGGCGTGAGTCCCGGCCACGGGGCATCGGCAACCGTGAGAATCGAACCATCCAAGAAGGACTCTATCTGGTAATGTTCTTGCGCCGGAACGATGATGTCATCGCCGTCCACATCTATGCGGATACCAAGGCGGCGGAAGGCATCGGGGATGATACCGAGGTCTCGATAACCGACATTCTTGATGCGCAGTTCGGAACCGGTGATGGCTGCCATGCCGATGAACGAACCCACTTCAATCATATCCGGCAGCAGAGTGTGCTTGGCGCCATGCAGTTCCTTGACACCTTCGATGGTAAGGAGGTTCGACCCCACTCCGCTGATCTTCGCGCCCATCGCATTGAGCATTTTACAGAGTTGCTGCAAGTAAGGTTCACACGCAGCGTTGTAGATGGTCGTCGTGCCTTCCGCCATCACTGCCGCCATGATAATGTTCGCCGTACCGGTGACAGACGCTTCGTCCAAAAGCATGTAACAGCCCTTGAGATTTTGTCCATTGAAATGGTAGGCAAGCAAGTCCTGATCGTACTCGAAGGTGGCACCAAGATTGACCATGCCCTGGAAATGCGTGTCCAGACGACGACGGCCGATCTTGTCTCCGCCGGGCTTGGCATAGGTCACTTCGCCCAGACGCGCCAAGAGCGGACCGATGAGCATGACCGAACCACGCAGTTTATTGCATTTCTTGAGAAAATCGCGGCTGCGGAGATAAGCGGTATCCAGTTCGCGAGCAGTGAAAGCGTAGGTGCCCTTCGCCAGTTTCTCCACCTTGACGCCCATGGAGGCGAGCAGGTCGATGAGGTTGTTCACGTCCAGGATGTCCGGCAGGTTGTTCATGACCACCGTCTCCTTGGTCAGCAATACCGCGCACAGCACTTGCAGTGCCTCGTTCTTCGCGCCCTGCGGCGTAATGGAACCGTGCAGTTTATGTCCTCCTTCTACAACAAAACTTGCCATATTATATATAGTTTACTTCGGGGTTAATCGTTATATTGAATTGGTCCTTGACGCTCTGGCTGACTACCGCAGCGAGGTCCATAATGTCTTTTGCGGTGGCATGGTTGGCATTGACGATGACCAACGGCTGTTTGGGCCATACTTGCGCACCGCCGAGCGTCTTGCCTTTCCATCCGCATTGCTCGATGAGCCACGCCGCAGGGATCTTGACGCCTTGCGGCGAGGGGAAATGCGGCATGTCGGGGTATTGCGCCAGCAAAACGTTCGCCTGCTCTTCCGGCACAAAGGGATTCATGAAGAACGAACCGGCAGAACCTACTTCGCCTACCTTGGGCAGCTTACCGTTACGCGTTTCGATGATCTCTTCACGGGTCTTGGCGGCATCCCCTTTGCTGACATGATAGACGACGGAGGTGACGATATAACGACCCTTCAGTTCGTGCTTGAAGGCGCTGTCACGATAGCCGAACCGGCATTCCTCGTTGGTGAAGACGCGCTCTTCAAGGGTCTCGACATCCAGCGTGTGCACACGCACGATGACATCTTTGGCTTCCACACCGTAGGCGCCGACGTTCTGCACCGCAGACGCACCCACTTCGCCGGGGATGAGACTCAGTTTCTCCATACCGCAATAACTCATGTCGGTCAGTTGGGCGATGAGGTCATCGAGCCGAAGACCGCTCTGCGCCTCCACCGTCTCGTCGTCCAAGAACCGCGCTCGTGCCATGCCGGAATGCAGAATGACGCCATCGAAATCGCCCGTGAACAACAGGTTCGATCCCTGCCCGATATGCAGGATCCGCTCCCCTTTGTACTGCTGCAAGGCTTGCTTCAACTCCTCTATACTGCCGTATTCAACGAAGATTTTCGCCTTTGCGTCAAGCCCAAAGGTGTTATAAGGCAATAATGAAATATTCCTTTCAATTTTCATCTTTCATTTTTCATTTTAGATACAACACGCATCGCTCGGCATTCTCCAGTCTCCGCGCGGACTCAGGCTCACGCCCACCACCTTCGGCCCATCCGGCATAGCGGAGCGTTTGAACTGCTGCGTGCAGAAACGGCGCATGAACACATTAAGCCATTTCTCGATGGTCGCCTCGTCGTATTGCTCCTCAAACGCCTGGCACGCCATGTACTTGATTTTCTCGCGCGTGAAACCGAAACGCATAAAATAGTACAGGAAGAAATCATGCAACTCGTACGGTCCTACCTTGTCCTCGGTCTTCTGCGCAATCTCTCCGTTCTCGTCGGTCGGCAAAAGTTCCGGTGAAACCGGCGTTTCTACGACGTCTAACAAAATGCTCCGGAGCGGTTCGCCGTATAGGTTCTCCGCCGCATACTTGACCAGATACTTCACCAGCGTCTTCGGGATACCGGCATTGATGCCGTACATCGACATCTGGTCGCCGTTATACGTACACCAACCGAGCGCCAGTTCGCTCAGATCGCCCGTACCGACCACAATACCGTTCAGCTCGTTCGCCAGATCCATAAGGATCATAGTCCGCACACGTGCTTGCGCATTCTCGTACGTCGCGTCGTGCACATCCATGTCGTGACCAATATCACGCAAATGCTGCGTGGTCACATCGCAGATAGAGATCTCGCGGTGCGTGATTCCAAGTTCCTCCATGAGCTGCAATGCGTTCTGGTACGTCCGGTCGCTCGTTCCGAATCCCGGCATCGTAACACCCACCACACGGCTGCGGTCATAACCCAACAGATCCGCCGTCTGCACGCATACTAACAACGCCAATGTGCTGTCCAAACCGCCGGATATACCAAGTACCACGGTCTCCGAGCGCGTATGTTCCCAACGGCGTGCCAAAGCGCTGATCTGTATCGAGAAAACATCCGTGCAGTATTGGTCTTCCTTGCCTTTCTTGGGCAGGAACGGCATCGGCGAAAAAGTACGATGAATCGGCTCGGTGCACTCCTCTTCGCGCTCAATCGGCGCGACGTTGATATGACGGTAGTGACCGGCTTTGTCCTTCGTGAAGTTGGTATTACGCTGACGGTCGGTACGCAAACGCTCGATATCCAACTCCTGGATAATCATCGTATTTTCCCGTTGGAACCGCTCGCCGGTGGTCAGAATATCTCCGTTCTCCGCAATATAGGTGCTACCGGAGAAAACAACATCGGTAGTCGATTCGCCGACGCCGGAAGAGGTATAAACATACCCGCAATGCACACGCGCGCTCTGCTGTTTGATCATCTGTTTGCGGAAAATATGCTTGCCGATGATGCAGTTGGACGAGGAGAGGTTGAAGATGATCTCCGCTCCTTGAATAGCCAACTGGGTGGAAGGAGGCAGCGGACTCCACAGATCCTCGCAGATCTCTATACCAAAGGTATAAGTCCGCGTGCTGAACAGCAGATCCGTTCCGAAAGGCACTTCGCCGCTCCACAATTCAATCTTGGGAATACGCGGAGCGATACCTCCGGGCGTGTACTCGCGTGCCGCACGGCCGCTCGTGAACCAGCGTTTCTCATAGAACTCGCCGGTATTCGGCAGGTTGACCTTCGGCACTACGCCCATCACTTCGCCGTCCGTCATCACAAAAGCGCAGTTGAACAGGTCGTTATCCACCTTCAGCGGAGCACCCACAAGCACAATAATCGCCTTGCCGCGCGTATAATCGCACAGCGACTCCAGCTCGCGCATCGAGCTTTGCTGCAATGCCTGCGTGAAGAACAAATCCGCACAGGTGTAACCCGTAAGGCTCAGTTCCGGAAAACAGATAACCTCCACGCCTTCGTTCAGCGCTTCATCGATCTGCAGTTTGATTTGCTCCGCGTTGTAGCGGCAGTCTGCCACGCGCATGGTCGGCACCGATGCCGCCACACGTACAAATCCAAAATTATTCGACATACTCATATCATTTTTTGCGTGTTTACATTTTGTATTGCACGAACGCCTCGATCGCTTCGTAGTCCGCCAGTCCGAGCCGGGCGTACAGCTCCGCCGTCGCATGATTGCGGTCCTCGGCGCGCTGCCAGAACAACCGCTCGTCGTTGCCCATGAACGGTGCCGATTCCATCTGGCTCTGATGCTTGAGGATGGTGTTTCGCTTGAAGCGCAACTCCTCGGGCGACATCGGTACCGCCATCTCAATCAGATCCACCTCCCACTCCATCCATGCGCCCCGGTACATCCATATGCGGCAGTCCTTGAGCCACTCGTCCCAGGCGGAGGTATGACGCAGCTCGTCCAGCGCCGCCAAGACGGCATCGAGACACACGCGGTGCGTGCCATGCGGATCCGCCAGATCGCCGGCAACGAACATCTCATGCGGCTTGATCTGCTCCAAGAGCGCACGCACGATGTCGCAGTCCGCCTGCGTCAACGGTCCTTTCTTGATGGTACCCGTCTCGTAGAACGGCAGATTGAGAAAATGGATATGGTCCAACGGCAGTCCCATATGCCGGCAGGCGGCAGTCGCTTCGCCGCGACGGATAAGCGCCTTGAGGTCCAGTATCTCGCGTGTGTCCTGATCACCCACTTTCTCATGAAGCATTTGCATACACGACTCGCGCCGTTCCGCCAGACAGCCCTGCTCGTCAAAACCCTTCATGAAATCCAGAAAACGTACCACCTCGTCATCGCACACGGCGATACATCCGCTGGTCTCGTACGCTACGTGCACATTATGCCCTTGTTTGATCAGACGGGCGAAGGTGCCGCCCATCGAAATGACATCATCGTCGGGGTGCGGCGAGAAAATGAGCACGTCCTTCGGGAAAGGCTTGGCACGCTCGGGACGGTTAGTATCGTCCGCATTGGGCTTGCCTCCCGGCCAGCCGGTGATGGTATGCTGCAGGTCATTGAAGACCTTGATATTGCAGTTGTACGCCGATTCGAAGCGCGTGATGAGTTCGCTCAATCCGAAATCATTATAATCCTTGTTGGTCAGCTTGAGAATAGGTTTGCCCGCCTGTGCACACAGCCATACAACCGCACGCCGGATAAGCAGGTCATCCCACTCGCAGGAAGTCACCACCCAAGGCGTGGCAATGCGCGTAAGCGAAGACGCTGCCCCCAGATCAAGCATCATCCGGGCGTTCTTATGCAGTTGCAGCGCCGACGCCGGACAGGATACGTCAAAACGTTTCTCAATTGCCTCACGCACAATGGAGGACTTGTGTTCGCCCCACGCCACGAGCATGATCTCTTTGGCTTGCAGAATGGTGTCGATGCCCAAGGTGATCGCACTCACAGGCACCTGTTCGATCGAACCGAACATGATCTTGGCGTCCTCTTTCGAGTTATTGTCTAACAGCACCAGACGCGTGCCGGAATTGAAAGACGAACCGGGTTCGTTAAATCCGATATTGCCGCACCTACCTATGCCCAACAGTTGAAAATCAATACCTCCTGCCTCCATGATACGACGCTCGTACTCCCTGCAGAAAGGCACGATCTCTTCCTTGCTCATGTTCCATGGAATGGGATGCACATTCTCCTGAAGGATGTCCACGTGGTCGAGCAGATGACTCCTCAACTGCGCATGGTTGCCGGCTTTCTTGTCCGTCAGCGGATAATACTCATACAGGTCAAAGAAGACCACATTGCGGAAACTGAGCCCTTCTTCCTTGTGCAGACGCACCAGTTCGGTACACACATCGCGCGTCGAGCGTCCGGGCGCAAGCGAAAGGACATAGGTTTTGTTCTCCTGCTGGCGCAGGCGTATCTGCTCCGCTATGTGCGCCGCAACAGCTGCCGCACCGACTCGTGCCGATTCAAAAATAGTGGTCGGTGTTTGCTCCATGTGCGTCACACGGCTCTGTTCGAACACGTCATCGGGACAATACAGACGACGCGAGACATGACTGAGTGCAATCTCCGAACTTAGATTCGTTTTCATAGTATCTCCTTTCCTTGTTTGTGTCGCGGTTTTGGCAACAGGATATAGAATGTGGTGCCTTTTTCGGAAGTCTCGAAAGTGATGTGTCCGCCGGTACCTTCCACGATGTGCTTGGAGATGGCGAGCCCGAGACCGTTACCGTTGGACTTGGTGGTGAAGTTCGGCCGGAAGATCTTCTCCCGCAACTCCTCCGGGATGCCCGGTCCGTTGTCGGAAATGGAGATCTGCACCTCCCGCTCCGAGTACATGGCATTGAGTATTACGATGATGTCCGGTTCCCGTCTGAGATCCGACGGCTGACTGCTTATCGCCTGGATCGCATTGCGGATAATATTGACGAACACTTGCGAGATCTGTTCCTGGTCCGCCAGCACGGTCACGCCGCTGTCCGCACCCACATAACGGATGGGTATCTGCTCGTCGTTGGCACGCTGAAGGGTGATGACGTTAGACAGTTTGGCAGCCACATCCACCTCGGAGGTCACCACCTCGGGTTGCTTGGCAAAAGTAGAGAACGACTGCGCGATGTGCGCGAGGTTGTCTATCTCGGAAATGAGCATAGGCGTCGCTTTCTCGAAATACGCGTCAAACTGCTCCGTGCCGCGCAGGCGTTGCAGTTTCTGCACGGAGAGCTTCATCGGCGTCAGCGGATTGTTGATCTCATGGGCTATCTGCCGTGCCATCGTCCGCCAGGCACCCTCACGCTCTGCGTTCGCCAGTTTCTCCGCACTCTCCTCCACCTTGTCAACGAGCAGGTTATACCGCTCAACGAGGGCACCCAACTCATCCTTGTAGGGATAATCGATATGGTTATCCTTCGCTCCGATCTCAAAATGCCGCATTTTGTCCGCCAACAGAGAGATCGGCGACGTCATTCTGCGCGTAGCAAAATAAGAGAAGATCAAAGATAAAAGCAGCGCGATCAGATAGGTAGGAATGAGACGCTCCAAGAGCACACGTACCTCATTACGGCGGATCTGTTCGCTCAAAAAATACGGCACAGCGATGTAGCCGATAGACACAAAAGCACCGTTATGGAAAGGCATGTACGCCACGAGGAAAGGATGTCCGTCTATCTGCTCATTACACAAGATGATATTCTGCTCCCGATAGACGGGTTCATTCATCTGCAGATTCTGCGGCACTCTACCCGTCTCGTACAAGGCGGGAGAGGAAGAAGCCAACAGATCACCGTTGAGCGAATAGACATGCAGATCCTGATTGATATCGATACTCAGATCCTTCAGGTCGATGGCCAGACCTTGCGATTGAACAGGCGTCAAGGTCACATCCCAATAATACAAAGAACGCAGATAAGACTGGATATACTGCGAGCGAATGATCAGATCATGACGCTGCTGCTGCTCCACATTCGCATACACATACCGCACAGATATCCACATCGAAAAGAGGAATATGAACGTCACGCACGCAAACACGACATACATGATCCGGCGCGTAATGGGTATGTTTCGCAATAAATTTTTCATTTTCGGCTACAAAGATACAACAAATATTTGGAATATGCAAGGATTTTATAATATAAAATCGAATTTATTTGATTTTTTAGCACTAAAAGGTGCCCAAATGTTCCGATACAAGTTGCCATAACAAAACCGCAGCACTTTTTGAACGAGTGCTGCGGTTGAAAACTACACGCAAAAGATCCATTTTGGCCTGATGTAACGTCATTTCGCGTTCCATAAAATACTTTTAATTGATTTTCGCTGCAAAATTACTACATTTTTTCGACATATGCAAATATTCTAACGGTTTTTTGTCTAAAAATACGAAAAATGGCGTAGTCAGTCTATAACGACTTTGTTGCGATTGGTAAGTTTTTGTCACAAAATTGGGTTTCGATTCCTATTATAACCTACTAATCACCTACTAATCACCTACTAATTACCTACTATTAACATACTAATATCATACTAGAATACTGCAAAACTATGTGCGCATAGATAAACAAGTGACAAAATCGATTGAAAAGAGCACTCAAAAATGAGCGAAGCAGGGAACAAACTAAGAAAAAAATGCGCACGCCGGATGAAATCTCGGCAAATGAACAAAGGGAGGGGATAATATCCTCTACTAATAGACAAAATAGAAACAACACCGTAGGTAAACAGCCCACAAGGAATATAAAATGGTATATAAACTCACGTGTTTTTGCGAATAAATTTGCATATGTCGTAAAAAAGCAGTACCTTTGTGCCCGATTTTGCGAAATGAACTATGATGCAACTGCTGACGGCATTATTATTAGGACTACTGACGATACTGGATCCGTGTACGCTGATGACGAGTATAACCGCCATCAGCTATATCGACAAGGAGATCAATAACAAACGGCTCGTATTGACGAACGGACTGATGTTCGTACTGGGCAAACTGGCGACCTACGTGTTGCTGAGTATTCCGTTCCTGATGGGCGCACAGACCGAAGGGATCCAGCATGTGTTGGGTCACTACGGAGAGCCTATACTGGCAGGGTTCATGCTCATTTGCGGCATTGTGCTGCTTTTCAGCGGTCACCATCACCACGAGCATGACCACGGGATCAGCAAGTGGCTGAAAGAGACGGACAGCAAAGAGAGCTGGCTCTGGTCGTTCATTCTCGGTATATTCTTCGCGATCGCTTTCTGTCCGCACAGATTGGTGTATTTCCTGACGATGATTGATATTACGCTGACCCTTCCGGGCAGTTGGAACTGGTTGATGCCGGTGGTGTTCGGCCTGGGTACCGGTGTACCTATTATGCTGATTGCATGGCTGGTAAGTTACAGCGCGGTGAGCATTGGTAACTTGACGAGCAAGATGGCAACCTTCGAAAAATGGTTCCGGCACATCTGCGCGGTATTGTTCCTGATCCTCGGAATTTATCTGACCGTACATTGTATCATCGAGTACCACGAACACGATCATTGTTGCGAGCATCACCATGCTGAATTAAAAATTAAGAATTAAAAATTAAGAATTACGAATTCGTGTCGTTTCGTTTCAAACAGTTTTTCATAGAAGACAGTAAATGCGCGATGAAAGTAGGCACAGACGGTGTCTTGTTGGGTGCGTGGTGTCCTATTTCAAAATTAAGAATTTTAGATGTCGGTACAGGCTCCGGACTCATTGCGCGGATGTTGATGCAGCGGTGCCCGGAGGCGGAAGTGGAAGGAATTGATATAGATGCCGCTGCCGTCGAACAGGCCCGCGAAAATGGCGTAAAAGCTTATTGCTCTTCCTTGCAAGAATGGCAAATAGGAAAATGTGAAAATGAGAAAATAAATTACTACTCTCTCATCGTCTCTAATCCACCCTATTTTCAGAACAGTTTGAAGAATCCCGACAAAGGACGGGAAATGGCACGGCACACGGATACGCTGCCATTCGAGGAGCTAATAAAGCACAGCGCACGACTCTTGCGAGAGGGCGGACGTCTGGCGTTGATCCTGCCGGCAGACGCAGAAACGGAGATACGCCAACTCGCGGCAACAGAAAACCTCTTTCTCACGCACGCCACGCGTGTATATAGTAAGGAGAATAAAAAGCCCAAAAGAGTCCTTTTGGCCTTTGAGAAATTAAAAATTAAAAATTACGAATTAAAAATTAGCGAAGACACGCTCGTTCTTGAAGACGAAAAAGGCGGCCGTTCAGCCGCCTATTCGGAACTCTGCAGAGAATTCTATTTATGATCCGCCAAACTTGGCGGATTCTTTATTTTGCCACATTCACGGCACGCACCTCACGGATGACGGTCACTTTGACCTGACCCGGATAGGTCATTTCGTCCTGAATACGTTTAGCGAGATCGAACGAGAGGAGTTCGGTATCCTTATCGGATATCTTGTCCGCGCCGACGATGACGCGCAGTTCGCGACCAGCCTGCAGAGCGTAGGTCTTGACTACTCCCGGGAAGCTCATGGCGAGGTTCTCAAGGTCATTCAGACGCTTCACGTAGCTCTCCACAATCTCACGACGTGCACCCGGACGGGCACCGGAGATAGCATCGCAAGCCTGCACGATCGGCGCAATGAGCGAAGTCATCTCACATTCGTCATGGTGCGCACCAACAGCATTGCAGATGTCAGGTTTCTCGCCGTATTTCTCGCACAGTTTCATACCGAGTTCTGCGTGCGGCAGTTCGACATCATCGTCTGCCACCTTACCGAGGTCATGGAGCAAACCGGCACGCTTGGCAGCCTTGACGTTGAGTCCCAACTCACCTGCCATAGCGGCACAGAGGTTCGCTGTCTCGCGGCTGTGCTGGAGGAGGTTCTGTCCGTAGGACGAACGATATTTCATCTTACCTACCAGACGCACCAGTTCGGGGTGCAGACCGTGAACACCGAGGTCGATAGTGGTGCGCTTGCCCACTTCGATGATCTCGTCCTCCACCTGTTTCTTCACTTTGGCAACGACCTCTTCGATACGCGCCGGGTGAATACGTCCGTCCTGCACGAGCTGGTGCAGCGACAGGCGTGCGATCTCACGGCGTACGGGATCGAAGGCGGAAAGGGTGATCGCTTCGGGCGTATCATCGACAACGATCTCCACGCCTGTAGCGGCTTCGAGGGCACGGATATTACGTCCTTCGCGACCGATAATACGACCTTTCACTTCGTCGTTCTCAATGTGGAAAACGGAAACGGTGCTCTCTGCGGCGGTCTCGGAAGCGACGCGCTGGATGGTCTGGATGATGATTTTCTTCGCCTCTTTGTTGGCTTCCAGACGGGCGTTGTCCATGATCTCGTTCACATAACTCATCGCCGCTGTCTTAGCTTCATCCTTGAGCGCCTCCACCAGTTGTTTCTTGGCTTCCTCGGCAGACATGCCGCTCAACTGCTCGAGCTGTTTCTCCGCCTCATGGTGCATCTTCTCGACCTCTTGCTGCTTGTAGTCGAGTGCCTGCTGGCGTTGCTCGATCGCCTGGGTCTTTTGGTTCACTTCGTTGAGGGACCGCTGGATGTCTCCCTGACGCTGGTTGAGCTGCTGCTCACGCTGTTGCAGACGCTGCTCGTGTTGTTGCAGACGCTTGTCCTGCTCACGTACGCTATTGTCGTGCTCCAGTTTCAGGGCGATGAATTTCTCCTTGGCCTCAACAATCTTGTTCTTCTTAATCACCTCTCCTTCCTCTTCCGCTTTCTTGATAATGTTAGCGGCAGCAATGCGAGAGATGAGGTAGTAGATCCCGGCTCCCACAAGGAGACCGACTACTGCACAAATAATTGCTGTGATCATTGATTGGTTGTTTTAATAATTATACTTATCAGTTTTTTCAGCTTTCAGAATTCAGACTCTTCAGAATCTGCTCATTAAGCGCTTTTATTTCTTTCTCTACAGGCACGAGGGATTTCTCGCGTGCATCGGATTGGAGTGCAACCGCCACTTCGAGGGCGGTGTACATCCATAATTGTTCTGCGGACGCATTGGGCCGCAGTTTGAGGTAATATTGGTAGCGGCTGTTTAGTAATTCTGCCGCTTTGCGATAATTGGGTTCCTGATCGCGCGGAACGTCCAGACCTACTGTATGGGCGTCCAGATGAAGGTTGATATGTTGGCGATCCGTTTCCAATGAATAATGATTAATGAATAATGAATATTTATCTTTTTAACGCTACTATAGCTCTATCAACTTGGGCGATGAGGGCATTGAGGCGTTTGAGTGCTTCTTCGTTGGTCTCAGCCGCCGTCATGGCATTGGCTGTCGCAATGCGGCGGTTCTTCTGCTGCAAATCAAGCAATTCCGCGTGCGTGCGGATCAGTTCCTGCCGCTGTCTTTCCCGTTCTTCCTTCAAACGCACATTCTCCTCTTGAAGCGCCGAATAGCGCTCCAAGAGGAGTTGCACATTGGTCGAAAGATCATCAAGAGCCTGCACCGGATTTCCTGTTTTCTATTAGAACGAATAGCCTACGCCGATTCCAAGGATGCCCTTGAACTGGCAGCGCTCAGCCAGATCGCCGTGCTTGTTCTCAACCAGCGTACCAGGATAGTACTTAAGACTGGTCTGGAGAGTCACTTGCAAACATTTGAGGAACTGATAACTCAGCGCAACGTCCCAATCTACATCGAACATACCAAAATAACGGTTGTTGTTCGAGTACTCAAAATAACCTGTATATTCGGCACCGGGATTATCCTTCTCCCATACCTCTTTTACATTGAAACCCTTTCCCTGATACGGAGAGAAAAGCATGAGCGTCGTGCTTAACTTGAAGTCTTTATATGTATAAGCGATAGAACCCTTGAAGCTCAAACCGAACTCGGCACGAGCGTTACGATAAATAGGCTTACCCGTCTCCTTATCATAGCGGTAAGTACCGTATTTCTCCTGCAATTGGCTCCGCAAATCTGTACCCGACTGTTTGGCGAAAGTGTAACCATCAAAGGTCAGCGGGTCGTCCAGATCGTAGGCTGCCGCTGCTGCGTCGTAGGCCGCCTGTGCAGTCGCCTTGTCAGCAGGAGTGGCAGCATAGTCTATGGCATACTGATAGGCGCCCAACGCCGCCTCTCGCGTATACTTTTGATTCCATTTCTCGCCCACATAAGCCGTCGTGATACGGCCGGCTATCGGAGAGAGATACACCGAGAAATCCGCACCATTGTAGCTCTTCTTCCAGTCAATACCGACCGAGATATCGGTATATGAAGGAGCCAGCCATTTCGAACTAATCGGATTGTATTCGCCATCCAGATAGTCGCGACCGAGCGCATACTGGCTTTGGAAACCGCCGAGAACAGTGAGATACCAGTTTTTCTTGAACTCCCAACCGAACTTGGTGGCAAGCTTGATATTATCGCTCGATTTCTGGAACGGATCTTCCTTCTGTTGGATCCACGTCATACCGAAATCGGTGTCGAAGTTCGTCTCCCATGCGAAGGCGTTCTTGTGATAGAGCAAGTGCAGCTTGACGTAAGCGACACCATTAACATTGTTCTTACCACCGGCAGCCCAGTTCACCAGACCCGTGGCGGCAGCATTCAGGCCGAGCGTGCCGTCAAACTTCCACGCTTTCTCTCCTTCCTCCAGTTTCTTCAAATCCGCACCGGCTTTGGCTGCCGCGTCTACGTTGCCCGTTACTTTCGCCTTTTCCACTTGCTGGGCACTCATTGTCAGCGCTGCCAGAAGGCAAAGCGCCACAGATAAAAATTTCTTTTGCATACTATTCAAAATTGTTTGTTAGACGTAATTATTTGTCATGGTTTTTCAAAAAACCGTGCAAAGTTACAAAAAAAATCTCATATACGCAAATATTTAATGTACGCGCGCGAATTTTTCAACAAAAGTGTCAATTTTTACACATTTTTTTTCAATATATACACACGCGTTTGCGTAAAAAGCAGTAATTTTGCACCCGATTTAATATCCCCTAATGCGGACATATCAAAATTAACGATAAAAAGGACATAAAAATAGAACAATAATATGAAAAACATTTTGAGAAAAAGTTTTCTTTTGTTAGTAGCCACTGTTTGCGCTGGTTACCTTTGTGCCGGAGACGTTACGTTTACCATGTCAAGCATCTTTGACGGAAACAGTCTGACTTTTGAAGTGACCACTCCTACGGCAGCAACCGTCTCGTCCAACACATCCAAATCAAACGCCAAAGCCGGCAAGCTTGGCTCTGACGGACATTATTTCGAAATCATTCTCAAGAATGAGATCTTCACTGCCGCCAGCATCAATGGTTACATTAACACAACTGACAAGTCAAAGAACTGGGCTTTCCAGTTCAGTACAGATGGAGGAACCAACTGGAGTACAGAAGTGACGCAGGCAAACGACGGAAACAAAACGGCTCACGACATTGCAGTAGGTGCCACGATACCTGCTAACGCAAACGGTTTCCGTGTTGTTCGCCGCGCAGGCACTTCCACTCTGGTCAATTCAATCACACTGACGTTAGGTTCTACAGGTCCTTCGACAGACGCCACGTTGAAATCAATCGTGTATGGTAGCGATCAGACTCCCGTTCCTAATTTCTCGTCGGACAAACTGGACTACGAGGTAGAACTGCCTGCCAACTATGTAGGCGGAGCTCCTTCGGTACAGGCAACAGCGAATGACGCAGCCGCTGATGTAAAAATCACGCAAGCCACCACCCTGCCCGGAACAACGACCATCAAAGTGACGGCTGAAGACGGCACGACGACCAAGACCTACACCGTGACGTTCTCCCGTGAGAGCGCGAACCCGAAAGTGGAGAGAGCCGCATGGGCGAACATACGCGGTACCGCCACTATTGACCAAGTGAACTTGACCATCACGGGTCAGGTATTGAACGGCAGCAGTCTGACGCTTGAGCCGCAGTTCACAGGAAAGAACATCCAGTCATGGACTCCGCAGGGTGCGCAGAATTTCAGCAACGGAGCCATCAATTATACCTTCCAAAGTTCCACCAGCGAGACGACCGTCTATGCGGTAACGATCTCCGAGGCACCGGCAGCATCATCGGACGCCACTTTGAAGAGCCTGACCTACGGCGGCACATCCGTTCCGAATTTCTCGCCGAGCACGTATGCCTATAACATCGAGCTGAAGGCAGGCATCAAAACGCCGCCTACGATTGCAGCTACAGCAAATGATGCGAAAGCAACGGTAAACATCACCCAAGCACAGAGTGTCCCGGGTTCAGGCAAAGTGGAGGTAACGGCCGAAGACGGAACAACAACACTCACCTACACCATCAATTATACCGTAACAGTACCGCCCAGCGGTCTGATCATCCACGTACCGGAGAAATACGAGGCGAAAGACATAGCCGGCGGTTATAACACGCCTCTCACCGTAGTCCGCGGATACGAATACGAGGTCTATTACACCCAACGTACAAGTGAAGGCGACTATCCGACCTTCTCCACCACCCTCGCTACGGACGGCAAAGCAACCGGTATCAGCGGTTCCACCTCCAAGACCGAAAACGTAGGACGGGACGGTGACCAGTGGTTCAAAGGAACCGTTTACAGCACATCGGAATGTAAGAGTGCAACTGCTGTAGATGAGTTTGATTTCGAAACCAAAATGATACGTGAGCACCGTCTGAGTGCATCGGATACCTATCAGTTCCATGTCCAGGGCTTTGACCAGTTCTCGCTTTGGGGAATGGACAAGAAACTGGATCCCAAGAACGGCAACCAAGTGTTCGTAGTCAAGATCGACGGCGTAGAGCAACCGACGGACGCATCGCTGTACAACACCACGGCGTACACCGTCCGCCGCTACAACATGACCACCGGTGAGCACCTCATTGAGATCTCCACCACCTGTACCGGTTCCAATGTATGCTACATGGGCGGTTTCTCGCTGCGCGTTGCCCAAGAGCCGCGTACCAAATGGCTGAAAGGTAACGACAGCACGCAGACCGTCTATGCACGAGGCACCATCAAAACCATCACCTATGTTACCAAATACAACAACATCCCAGGCGCAGAGACCAAGTTAGAGTGGCTCGGCACGGCTGTGGAAGGTCTGAGTTTACAGAAGATTGACGGCACATTGACGGACACGCTGCTATTGAGCGGAATCGCCAACGCACCTGCCGCCGAATACCAATATGCCGTAGTCGCCTATTACAACGGCGCCGAGACCAGCCGCGCGAAAGGCAAGTTCAAGATAATCAACAGCATACAGGCCATGACGGACACGGTCATCGATGCCTACCAGAACGAGGAGATGGACGAGATCAAATGCAAGTACTTCGTCTATGACGAGAATGCGGATCTGCATTTCAACTGGGATCCATCAACCGGCGCACCGGGTGTCACCACGACCGCCAAGAACGGTACCTTCATCATCGGCGGTACGCCTACCGAGGTGGGTACTTACCGCTACATAGTAGCCGTGACCGAAGGTGACACCATCACCGGCCGCATCGTTGTCAAACCGCTGGATCTGGGCAATAACCCCATCATGTATCTGTACAAGAACAATCTGGCGTACGAGCACGACGGTGTGTACAACTACCTGAAGAACAGTGGCCGCAATCTGATTGTACGCAAGGCAAAGAGCGATCTGCGCAGCCCGGACCAGTACAACAAGTACAAATGGATACTGATCTCGGAGGACGTAGATGCCAACAACCCCGAAGTCTTCAAGATCATCCACGGCGGCACAGACCTGCCGGTACTGAACATGAAAGCCTTCTCGTACGCTCACCCGATTGATTCGCTGACCGCCGAATGGGGCGGCATATGGGGCGAAGCCAACAACGGCAGTATCACCGAGAACGGCAAGTTCATCACCGTCGAGCGTGACGACCATCCTATCTTCAAGGCATTGAAAAAGAAGAAAGGCGACAAGATCCAGGTCCTCGATTCGATTGACCGCAGAGGACTGATGCCTATCCGTGTCACCAAAGCCGGCTCGCTGTGTCTGGCTACGTCCCTGACACGTGATATCGAAGACTACTACGGTGACGGCGAGGAGCAGACCTTCCTCCATGAGATACCCGCCGAACTGACCGGCAGAGCCAAATATATCTGTATGCCGATCGCCAAGAACAGCAGCGAGTTTATGACAGACGAAGGCAAGAACCTGCTCAACAAGGTGATTGAGTACCTGCTGAGCTCCGACAAGAGCGTGGCTATCCCCGAACTGCGCATGACCCGCTTTGCCGTCAACGGTATTGCGGCTACGCCGAACGAAGCCAACAGCACGTTCAAACTGGAGATTGACACGACCCTGTATCCGGACATCGATCTGACATCCGTAGTGCCGGACATAGAGTTGGCAAGCCCCTATACGCATACCGAACCGGCTATCGGCGACACGATCGATCTGTCGATTGCACAGTATATCCCGATCGAGTATGTGGTAACGGATTACATCACGCGCCGCGTGTACGAGATCAGCGTACGCCTGTTCAAACCGCAGGGTATCGAGGAAGTCTATAGTGCCGGTCAATGGGTAAATATTTATGACATCTACGGCCGCAAGATAGCCACCACGAATGAGGATATTTACACTATGACACTTCCGCGCGGCATGTATATCGTCGTCACGGAGAGTGGTCAGACACTCAAAATCATGAAGTAAGAGTTTACGCAGATTAGCGACTTACACATACTGTTCGGTCAACACCCGGAGCTCACGTTAGTGAACCGGGAGTTGGGCAAAGGGAAGGGCGTGCACCTTCTCTTAACCGGTTTGCGTGCAAGCGCGCGAGCGCTTACGTTCGCACACGTAAAAGAGCCTTTGTTCGTCGTCATGGACAATGCCGAAACGGCACAGTACCTGTATGGCGATATAAAAGCCTTAGGTACAGACGTACTCTTCTTCCCTGCCGCGCAGAAAAGACGGGCAGTCGATGATGCGGCGGTTATACAGCGCACGGAAACGCTCACTACCATGCCGCGTATCATCGTCACCTATCCCGAGGCGATCGCCGAACCCGTACCGAAACAGGAAGAACTGTCCGCCGTCAGCTTCCAGTTGACCGTGGGACAGGAGATACAGCAGTCAGCACTCAGTAGTCAGCTTTCAGAACTCGGCTTTGAGCATGTGGACTTTGTGTTCCAGCCAGGACAATACGCCATCCGTGGCAGCATTGTGGACATATACAGTTACAGCCACGACATCCCCTACCGTCTGGATTTCTTCGGCGACGAGATAGACAGTATCCGCGAGTTCGATATCGAGGACCAGTTGTCCAAGAACCGCGTGGAGAAAGCGGAGATAGTAGGTTCTTCGAATGGTGCAAATGGTGACGCTGCGCTTAATGGTGAAAATGGTGCATATATTACTGACTACCTAACGAAGGATGTAGTGTGGGTGTCGAACGATTTTTCCATTGTCCGATTCAAACTAGACGGCCTGGGAATCCTAGGAAACCTAGGAAGCCCAGATACACAAAAGACCATCGAGATCCATGAAAAGAGCACCTTCCCTACGCATAGCAAGATAGCGTTTGATACGATGCCGCAGCCGCTGTTCCACAAGCAGTTTGACCTGCTGACGGACGACCTGCGCAAACATATCGAGGAGGGATACAAGGTCTATATCCTCGCGGAGCAATCCAAACAGCTCGACCGTCTCAAAGCGATCTTTGAAAGCCAAGAACTAACCGCCGACAGCCAGGAGCCGATAGCCTTTACCGGTATCCAAGCAACGCTGCATGAGGGTTTTGTGGATCACGGGCTGAAAATCTGCTGCTACACCGACCATCAGATCTTCGAGCGTTACCATCGTGTAATGATGGCGAGCGAGAACGCACGGCGCGGCAAAGCGATCATCACTCTGCGCGAGATCAACCAGTTGCAGATAGGCGATTATGTGGTTCATTCGGATCACGGTATCGCCAAGTTCGGCGGACTGGTAACAACACCCGTAAACGGCAAACCGCAGGAGATGATCAAACTCAACTACCGCGACGGGGCGAACGTGTTTGTGAGCATTCATAACTTGCATCGTATCAGCAAATACAAGGGCAAGGAAGGCAGCGAACCGACGATCGCACGCTTGGGTTCGGGTGCATGGGAACGGCTCAAAGAGCGGACAAAAGACAAGATCAAGGACATCGCGCGTGACCTGATACGGCTCTATGCCACCCGCAAGCAGCAGAAAGGTTTTGCCTATTCGCCCGACGGGTACATGCAGCATGAGTTGGAGGCGTCTTTCTTGTACGAAGACACGCCCGATCAGGCGAAAGCGACAGCGGAAGTGAAACACGATCTGGAGAGCCCGATGCCGATGGACCGTCTCGTGTGCGGCGATGTGGGTTTCGGCAAGACGGAAGTGGCGATGCGGGCCGCCTTCAAGGTGGCAACCGACGGCAAGCAGGTAGCGGTGCTCGTACCAACGACCGTACTCGCCTTGCAGCACTACAATACTTTCTGCGAGCGGATGAAGAACCTGCCGGTGCGCATCGAGTACCTGAGCCGCCTCAAATCGGCAAAAGAGATCAAAGAACTGTTGGCGGATCTCGAAGCCGGCAAGATAGACATCCTCATCGGTACGCACAAACTGATCGGCAAGGGTGTCAAATGGCATGACTTGGGTCTGCTCATTATTGACGAGGAGCAGAAGTTCGGCGTTGCCGCCAAAGAGAAGATCAAAAGCCTCAAGACGAATATTGACGTGCTGACCCTCACTGCGACACCTATCCCGCGCACCTTGCAGTTCTCGTTGCTCGGCGCACGTGATTTGAGCGTAATGACTACTCCGCCGCCGAACCGCTATCCCGTACAAACGGAACTGATCACCGTCGATGACGAAGACATCATCAAGGAGGCGATTGAACTGGAGATGGGGCGCAACGGACAGGTGTTCATCGTCAACAACCGCATTGACATGCTGCCGCGTATAGAGCACAAGATACAGAAACTATGCCCCGAAGCGCGTATCGTTGTGGCGCACGGTCAACTGCCTGCCGGTGAGATGGAGGAGCGGCTGGAAGCGTTCATCAATTATGACTACGACATCCTGCTCTCCACCACCATCATCGAGTCGGGCGTGGATATACCGAACGTGAACACTATCCTCATTTTCTCGGCGAACAAGTATGGTCTGGCAGACCTGCACCAGTTGCGCGGCCGCGTAGGACGCTCCAATCGCAAGGCATACTGTTACCTCATCGCGCCGGAGAAAGAGCTGCTGACCGAAGACGCAAGACGGCGGCTGGAAGCACTCGGTACATTCGCCGAGTTAGGCGCAGGTTTCAACCTCGCCATGCAGGATCTGGATATACGCGGTGCAGGCAATATGTTAGGCTCCGAGCAGTCGGGTTTCATCGCCGACCTGGGCTACGAGACCTACCAGCGGATTCTGAACGAAGCCGTGGAGGAGTTGAAAGAGGAAGAAGGGATGGAGACCATGGACCATGGACAATGGACAACGGACAATAATGCCCGTACATGGTGCAACGACAGTCAGTTGGAAACGGATCTGCCTATCAGTTTTCCGACCGATTATATCGAGAACATATCCGAGCGTATCACGCTCTACCGCGAACTGGACAGCCTGCATAGCGAAGAGCAGTTGCTCGACTACCGCAAACGGCTCATCGACCGCTTCGGACCCCTACCCGAGCCTGCCGAAGAACTGCTGTCCGTCGTTCGGTTGAGATGGCTCTGCTGCCGTCTGGGTGTAGAGAAAATACTGCTCAAACAAGAGCGGATGACGATGTATCTGGTGCAGCACAAGGATGCGTACTGGCAGTCAGAGATATTCGGCAATATTATCCAATACGCCGTGACACGCCCCGAACGCTGCATGCTACAGGAGGAAAAAGACAAGAAAGGCTTCAAGACCGGCAGACGCTACGTCACCATCACCAACGTCAAGACCATCGCAGGAGCAATCAACCTGTTAAGTAAAATAGAGAATTTTCGAGACGTCGAGATATCGAGATCTCGAGATAACGAAAAATAATAAAGCAATGAAATTTATAGGCATTATCCCTGCCCGCTACGCCTCGACGCGTTTTCCGGGCAAACCCCTGGCAGAGATCTGCGGCAAGACGGTGATCCGCCGCGTCTATGAGCAGGCGTCGCAAGCCTTAGAGACCGTAGTGGTCGCCACGGACGACGAGCGCATCTACGATGCCGTGGAAGCGTTCGGCGGCAAAGTGGTAATGACGCGTACCGACCATCGTTGCGGTACCGACCGCTGTCTGGAGGCGTACGAAGGAATCACAACGCCCGCTTGGCGCGAACAGAACGACGCCGACACCGTCATCATCAATATCCAGGGTGACGAACCGTTCATCCAGCCCGAGCAGATACAGGCACTCATGGACTGCTTTGACAGCCCCGAGACGCAGATAGCGACCCTCGTGCGGCCCTATACTGCCAAAGACAGCATCGCCGATCTGGAGAACCCCAACACGCCCAAAGTGGCATGGTCGAAAGCGACCGGCGAAGCGTTGCTCTTCTCCCGTAGCGTCATTCCCTACCTGCGCGGCGTGGACAAGAGCGAGTGGCTGGAGAAAGGTTCGTTCTACCGGCATATAGGTCTGTACGCCTACCGCGCGGACGTGCTGGCGAAGATCACCAAACTGGAACCCTCGCCCATCGAGAAAGCCGAGAGCCTGGAGCAGATGAGGTGGCTGGAGAACGGTTTCCGTATCCGTATCGGTATCACCGAAACGCCGACCATCGGCATTGATACACCACAAGATCTGGAGAAAGCGATTGAGTGGTACAAGTGGAACGGATGATGAAAGTTGAAAATTAAAAATTAAGAATTAAGAATTAAAAATATATTAACCTTTAAAAACACAAATTATGGCAAAAGGAAATTGTCCGACTCCGCACAATGGTGCGCAGTACGGAGAGATTGCAAAAACAGTGATCATGGCGGGTGACCCGCTGCGTGCAAAACTGATGGCAGAGCGTTATCTGGATAACGCCAAACTGGTGAACCAAGTTCGTAATATGTTCGCTTACACGGGCACGTACAAAGGTAAGGAAGTGACCGTTATGGGACACGGTATGGGTATTCCGTCCATCGGTATCTACACCTACGAGTTGTATAACTTCTATGACGTGGATACCATCATCCGTGTAGGTTCGTGCGGAGCACGCCAGAACTACGTACAGTTGGGTGACATCGTCATCGCATTGGGAAGCTGCACGGAGAGTAACTATGCCGACCAGTTCGATCTGCAAGGCAATTTTGCGCCGATCGCGGACTTCTACCTCGCCCGCAAGGCCGTAGATGCCTGTGAGAAATTCGGCTACCGTCACCATGTAGGTAATGTTTATTCGGCGGATGTCTTCTACAGCGAAGATCCGCGCAAGGCAAACTGGACCAAGATGGGCGTGCTGGCTGACGAGATGGAAGCTCCGGCATTGTACCTGAACGCCGCACGTGCCGGCAAGAAAGCCCTTGTCATCTGCACGGTAAGCGAC
>JAEEGL014512850.1_pt1 | contig 23748 bp, 11 predicted proteins | sample 9134231 | NCBI WGS metagenome assembly JAEEGL01 (sample SAMN16246548, study PRJNA631951) | gut metagenome | biome: gut microbiome; feature: rumen; material: fiber-attached | host: Bos | place: Iran: Karaj | collected 2018-10 | reverse complement strand
TATAACTGAAAAGAATACCCCTGATTATTCAACAACTTTAGAAATATTTGAGATATTGAATAATAAAGATTTAAGTGCAGAACAAAGAAATGAAAAACTCCAAGAAATTGCTGACAAAATATCAGAATCAAAACAAAAATCTGATACTGAAAAGACACAGCAAACCGAACAACCTGCACAAGAAACTTCAACAGAAATGCAAGAACCCGCTTCTAATAATACTGAAGTTCATAATACTGAAACTATTTCTCAAGATGAACTGTTAAAGGGAAAAGAAGAAATAACAAATAATAGACCAGAACCGTATACAGTAACACCTGCGTTGAAAAAACTTTCAAATGAAATCAATAGTTTATTCAATAATAAAGAAGAATATAAAGATATTATTGAAGAATTAATTACTAATCAAGATTTATGTCAATTATTATTCGAAGGTAAAATAGATAACAATACAATTAAAAAGAAAGTAGAACTATTCAAGGAATGTACACATTCTAATATGACTCCTGATGAAAAAATAAAAATCTTAAAAAATATAAATAAAGCACTTTTACCTGAAATACAAGAAAAATATGGAGATATTATTAATGATGAAACAGAATGCAGATACTTTATACAAAATATAGATATTTTATTAAGAAATCCTAAGTTTATTGAAGCTAAAAGGAACTCTGATTTTTATCTTTTTGTTTTTGCCAGATTAGCCCAATGTATGGAAGAAAATCCGGAATGTAAAGACTTTATTACTAATAATATTAATAATATTATTCATAATATTAAATTTTCAAATGGATATCAATTTGATATCGAAAAAATCAAATTATATGCAAAAGTATTCGGAAATTATCAATTTAGAGATGAATCATTTGATTTTATAAAACTGGAAAATATGCCAAAAGAAACACAAGAAAAATTACTTAAACTTGTCGAAATATTTAAAGAACATAAGAATATAACAGGTAAAGATATTGTTGATAATATAAACCGTCTTTCCGTTGAACAATGTCAAAGCATAGCACAAGCAGATACAGAAAAAATTTTAGATATCAAAACTCTTCTTAGTACAGATAAAGAAATATTAGAAGAATTAAAACAAAATTACCCGAAAATTATAGAATTTATAAAAAACGGTATTGTTTCGTTGAATTTTATTTTAACTATTCAAAATCAAAAAGGAAATCTTTCTTCTATTGAAAACACAATAGAAAAATTAGTAGATTCAGATGTATATAAATCATTAAATCATTTAATTACCGATAAAATCCTTGAACATTATTATTTACTCAAAAAAGATGTTTTTGGGAAAGAAATATCTTTAAATGAATCAGAAATTGAAACAGGAATAAATTCTTTTTGTAAAATATTAGAAGCTGATAAAAACAAAAGGTTAGGAGAATTGCTTGATACTTACAACTATTTTCTTATAATATCGGAAAAAGCTGAAAATATTGCAGAAATTTTGAGTTCTGACAAATTAAATAAACTTGATGCATATACATTGTATAATGTCATAGTATATCTTAATAAAAACTTAGGAGAAAAATTATTTGATGAATTAGGATACGATTTGGGTTATTTTTTGAATTTTATCAATTCAGAAATTTTAAATAACCCTAAAATAAAAGATGAAGATATTATTTTATTGATAAAAATTTGGAAAATGGAAGCTCGTGATGATGTTAAAAGAGATATTATAAAAGCCACAAATGCAGAAAATATAGATTTTGTAACATTACTAATCACAAGCAGAGAAATGGAAATTTTCAGAACTCCTGAAAATATCAAACACTTTGTATATATTATAAAAGCAACAAATGCAGAAAATACTGATTTTGCGAAATGGTTATGTACAAGCAAAGAAACAGAAAATTTCAGAACTCCTGAAAATATTAAATATATCCTAGATATTATAAAAGCCACAAATTCCGAAAATAAAGATTTTGCGAAATGGTTATGTGCAAACAAAGAAACAGAAATTTTCAGAACTCCTGAAAATATTAAATATATTGCAAATATTATACGTTCAGTAGATAATACAAACATAAATACCGCAAAAGAATTTTGTATAGATAAAAATTTCCCTCCTAAGTTTATTTCTTTATTTTTAAGAAATGATATTGCAAAAGATAGATATTATAGAATTAAAGAAAAAATTCCTGAACTTGATAAATTTAATTCAATAGATATATTATTTATAAATCAAAATATTGAATTTTTAGGTATAAAAAATTATTACGAACTCTCTTTATTGGGTAAAAAGACCTATTTTAATAATTTATTAGTTTCTAACATTATATCTAAAGAATTACAGCAATATTTTCCATTATTTCCAGCAAATGACGAAGAATATGTAAAAATAATGAACAGTATAAAAGATGTTCAAAATATACCTGAAGAATCTTTAGGGGGAGAAGAAATTAATGATTTTAATAATGCATTAAAACAATTATCCGATTATTTAAGAAATACAAATCTTGATAGCCTCCATAGTATATCTTTATCTTTTTCACATAAAGAATTTATCGATAAATTTAATGAAATAACCAAAGGTTTATCCAATGAACAAAAATCTAAATTACAAGCATACTTTGGGTTTCAAATTGAAGATGGAAAACTATACAATATACCTAAATTGCCAGCAAATATTACAAATTCAACAAATCCTATAATAAATATCACAAAACCGCAACCAACCTTTGGTAAAAATAATTCTGAAAGATATGATTATACAAAACTTGAACAAAAATTATCAAAATATCCGACCAAAAGAATAACTGTTAATATAAATGGAGAAGAAACGCAAGTAACACTATATCTGGATACCCAAGGCGGCGGAAATGAGGGTTACTTTGCAAAAAATGAAAATGGCGAATTCTATTATATAAAATTCCCAAACAATCAAGAAGCAGCAAAACAAGAAATTTTGACGGCTAATCTTTATAGAAAAGCAGGTATATTAGCTCCTGAATTATCTCTTGTTACAACACAAGACGGTAAAGCAGGAATAGCAAGCAAAATTATACCGAATATCGATACAACAAACTTACTTACAGAAACACAAATTAAAGAATTTCAAAAAGGATTTGCTATAGACGCTTGGCTTGCCAATTGGGATTTATTCAAATCTAAAAATACTTGTTATTCACAAGATGACCAAACTGTTGTAAGACTGGATGTCGGTGGCAGCTTATTATACAGAGCAATGGGAGAGAAAAAGAAAACTTATGATTTTAACGGCAGAGTAGCAGCCTTAATTACATTGATAGAAAAAAATCAGTCAAACAGGTATTCACAATATGTAAATATAGATGTAAGTACAATGTTATCTTCAATCGAACGTGTGATTTCAATAGAAAACAGTGACATTATTGATATGGTCGAATCATCAGGTAACGATAAAAGGTTAGCCTATCTTTTGATAGAGAGAAAAGAATATCTTACAAAAATGTATGCTCAATTGCAAAATATTGAAAATAAATCAACTATAGTTACATCTGATATGTTAAAAGAATTGGATAAAAATATTCCTTATGAAATACCTGAAATTTTAAAAAATATTGCAGCACAATCAAATACACACTTGTCTGATAATCAAATAAATGAATTTAACGCTGCATTATTTGATTTGGCTGATAATTTAAGCAGTATAAGTGATGAAGACTTCAATAATCTTGAAATAAAATTTGAATATGATAATGAAACAAAACAAAAGAAAATAAAAACCTCTAATAAAAATATAGAAGTTTTCTTGAACAGGATTTTAGACAGTTTGCCTGAATTAAAATCTATAATCGGGAAAATGCAGCACGAAGCTCATGAATTTGATATATTTAAACATTCCTTAAAAGTTATGCAGAAAATAACTCAAGATGAAAAATTCAAGACATTAAATGAATCAGATAAAAAGATTATGCTTTTAGCAGGACTACTGCATGATATTGCAAAGCCTGAGGGCAGAGCAGATAGAACGCATTCAATTTACAGCAGTTATGATGCATTCTTTATTGCTAAAAAATTAAATTTAAATTCTTCCGAAGAAAATAAACTGTATAAATTAATACAAAATCATGAATGGCTAAGTTGTGTTAATGATAAAACAGCTGTTCGCAGACATCAATCTGCTAATATAATGCAATCAGTAGCATTACATTTAAAAGAAGATAATCTTTTTGATTTATCTTTAATGTTTACACACGCAGATTTGAAAGCAATAAAAAACTCTGATGCTTTCCATGATGACAAAAGAGGAGAATTTTATAGTTACGGAGAACTGGCTGATATATACGGAAAAGCAATAAAAAAATATATTGAAGAATTAAAATCAAATCAAAAACTTGATATACAAAATATCCGACAAAAATCCGAACAGTTCCCTTCTTATCTGCAAGGAGAAGAAGAATTAATCAAACTTATACCTCAACTATCTGAATTGATAAAAGAATTTTCTGATTCAAATATCATTACAATAGAAAATAATCCCGAATTAAAGAACATTATTAATCAAATAAGAGTCTACTTCCCTGAAATATTAAATTCAATAGATAGCAGTGAAACATTTGTAAAAAATATAAAAGCTCTTCAAAAAATCATTCAAAATCCTGAATTTGAAAAGCTGGAAGGCAGCGACAAAAGAGTTCTTTTATTCGCTGCTCTATTCAGAGATACAAACAAATGCTTAAATTCAACAGATGAAATGGCAAAAGACATTTTTGCTTTCGCGTTAAAACTTGATTTTTCTAAAACAGAATTAATGAAAATATATAACCTAATACAAACCTCTGATGCTATAGATAAAGCTCTGGATCCGGTACATAATAATAAAAAAATACATATAATAATACGAGCAGGTAACTTTGAAAGTACTCAAAAGAGAAATGATTTTGACTTATTAGCATTTCGTTTATCAGAGGGAAATACTTTTGAATTAGCTAGATTGTTGTATTCTTCCAAATATATGGAGGGATTAACAAGAAAATTTGATAAATTATTAGGGAAAAAAGTAAAAGAAATAAAATCACAAAATTTTATACTCCCACAAACCCAAAAAGAAACAATATTGAAACTTGCAAAAGAACAAACAATAAAAGGAAGAAGAGTTAGAGTAGTATCTGCTTCAAAAATTTCTAATTTCTTTGGATACATTCATACACCTGAAGCAGCATTTGCTTCCAGACATGCTAATTCAAGAGCACATAAATTATCTAATTTTAGCTTTTTTAGACAATTTGGTAATGATAAGATTATCTGTCATTCTTATATAGACAACCATGGCAATAATTTAATTGCAGGAGGCGAAGAACATGCCATCTTATCTAATGTCAAAGCAGGAAAAGAATATGTCGGATTTTATATCGATATGGGTTCTGCTGCCAAAACTATTATACACTTAATTATGGAATATTATCAAAACAGGCAGATTCAATCGCGCAAAAACAGAGGATGGAAAAGTGAACAAAGAGAATTCGTTTCTTTACAATTAAAAAGGTACTTATATGAAAATTATGATGATTTATCAGAAGAAGAAAAAGCTCAAAAAGATGACGATTACATAAAACGAATTGATAAAATCAAAATTGCAGCAAATACGGGTTCATTAGATTTGGAGCAAATAGAGAATATTGACCCTGAGCTTGCAAAAGCTTATAAAAAATTGTTAGGTATTCTTCCAAGTGACAGAACAATGTTTTTAGGGAAAAAGCATTGGAACGAAGCCTTATGCGGAGAAATGGAGCCAATAGGTGTAGTAACAAAAGATATTAAAAATTTACCTGATGAATATTTTGATTTCCTTGAATCATTAGGTGATGACGGTTTCATAATCGATTTGTCACAACACTCTCAAACAACAGAAGAAACAGATAATTCTGATCATGAAACAACTGATATTGAAGATACAAAAGAACCGGCAACCAAACCGGAAGAAACGGAAACCAAACCGGAAGAGCCTGTACAAGAAACAAAAGAAGAACTCAAAACAGAAAAAGCTACAGAAGAAGCAACAGATATAGAAGATACACAACAAACAGAAACTGAACAATTTGCACAAGAAGCCCAAGAAACTCCTGCACAAAATGCAGAGCAACCTCAAACAGAAACCCAAGAAACTCCTATTCAAGCCCCACAACAACCTCAAACAGAAATGCATAACGATAATAACGATTTTGCAGAAAGCATAATAGCACAAGGTACAGAACTTGCTCAAAACGTACAACAAACAGAAACTGAACAACCTCAAACAAACATACAAGAAGGAACTATCGAAGAAATAACAACTGATGCTTATACAACTGATTTAGATAATATTCAGGAAGAACAATTTGTTGAAGAACCTCTTATTCAAAATGAACAAGAAACAAATTTACAAAATAATCAGCAAAATCAGCCGCTGCAAGAAACTGTTATTCCAAAAGACGAAGTAATCGCAAAAATACAAGAGATGTTTAAGGATAACCCGGATTATGATGATCTTATTAAAGAATTCATGATGTGGGATGATTATTACCTACCATTGGTTAAGGATGGCATTGATTATGATGTAATTAAAGAAAAAATAATGTTATTTAGACGTATAAAAGATTCTTATGTTCCTGTAAATATTGCTCTTTTAAAAAAGATAAATACTGTTTTTATGACAGGTGCAGATAAAAAATATCCGGAGCTGTTGGATGAAACAGCTAAAGATCCAAGAGGATTTGTAGCAAATATAGATGTATTATTAAGAAATCCTGAATTTATCGAAGCATATAAAAATGATGAAAAGCCATTTAGGTTGAGTTTGGATGGGTATGCATTAATTGCGGAATTTATGGAAGAAAATCCTCAATATAGAGATTTTTTAATTTCTAATTGTACAAAAATTGTTACTGCAATTTTGGGATACAATATTTCCTTTGAAACTTTTAAGGAAAATATTGATAATTTCCAAAAACTTTTTGTTACCGGCAAATTTACTTTTCTTGAAATGAGTGGTGTTATCAGTTGCTCAGAAAAAAGCAAACAAGAATTTATAGAACTTGCAACATTATTTAAAGATCATAAAAATATAACAAGTGATGATATTTTTAATATGTCACATGAAAGTAACCCCCTGGAAAAATATAGAGAAATTGTTAAAGGAGATACTGAACATATTTTAGATTTTGCTGCGATGAGAAATGGTGTAGGAACGGATGTTTTAAATGATTTTGTTACAACCAGACCGAAATTAGTAACTTTTATAAAAAGCGGATTGATTGAGCTTAGCTATATTTTGAAACTACAGGATGATGAAATAGATTTACAAAAAGTTGAGAGTTTTCTGGATAAACTGATTGAATCAGATAAGTATAATTCATTGACTCCTGCTATAATAATGAAGCTTATAGGTAATCTAATTGCTCATAAATCCATATTACATGATGAAAACCCATCCTGGGATGAAGATAGAGCAAATGGATATTTAAAATTCCTTGGTATGGTACTAAGTGCAGATAAAAACAAAAGGCTGGATGAATTATTTAAAGAAAATCCAAATTTTATGATGTTGGTCTTTAATAATCCTCAAAATGTTGCAGATATATTGGCTTCTGATGACTTGAATAAACTTGATGCATTTTCATTGATTCATATTATGGCATATTTTGATAAAAATATAGGTGAAAAAATATATGCCGGGATAAACCCTGGTGCTATCAGCTTTTTCTTAAATTGTATTTGCGGAGCGGACTATTTAAAAAATACGGATAAAAAAGAAGAAATTGTTGATTTTTTAATAAAAGTTTACAACAATTCAAGAGATAGTTATGCTTGGAATGATTTTAGACGGAATATTACAGCGGAAAATATTGATACGTATCTTTTATTAGCAAAGAATCCAAATTTTGTTACTCAAGAAAATTTGTCAAAGATTCCATCTATAGTACAACATTGGTATGATGCTCCTGATTTTGCGCTAAAAATATGTACTGATGAAAAATTTGCTATATTTAGAGAACCTGAAAATATTCAGTATATTGATGAAATTATTATGCAAGCGGCAGTTGATGAAAAAATAGCAGAAAAGATATGTACTGACGAAAAGTATGCAATATTTAGAACATCAGATAATATGATATTTTTTGGTGATCTTATAAGAGCTGCAAGAAAAAATAAAGAATTGATTGATACTATGCTTAGTGATAAAAAATTTGCAGCTTTTATAGAACCTGATAATATTCAATATTTTGCGAAAATTATTAATGCTGTAATTGATAATAAAGAGTTGGGAGAAAAAATATTATATGATGAAAAATTTGCTGCATTTAGAGAATCTAAGAATATTAAATATATTATTGAGATTTTTTCATTAACAGGTAAAGATAAGGCATTGCTTGAAAAAATATTAAATGATGAAAAATTTGCTGCATTTAAGGATTCTAAAAATATTAAATATATTACTAAATTTATATCAAATATAAATAATAATAAAAAATTAATCGAAAAAATAATGAATGATGAAAAATATACAGGTTTCATTAAGTCCGAAAATATTGAACACCTTGCTCATATTATGGATCTTAATGGTTTTGTTACATCAAAAAGCAATAGCAGGGATTTATATCCTGATAACTTCCTGTATTCAATTAATCAAAATAATAAATACTTGAAAAAATTATTATTTGATGAAAAATATTCAGCATTCTTTGAATCAGATAATATTCCCTATCTTGCAGATACTATTTTGGAAGCAACTTATAATGAAGAGTTAGCGGAGAAATTATTAAACAATGAAAAATATGCAGCATTTATTGAATCTAAAAATGCCAGATATCTTAAAAATATTTTAAGAGCAGATATAGAAAATCATGAATTCGCAGAAAAAATATTGAATGATGAAAAATATGACGTATTCAGAGAATCTGACAACATTAAATTTATTGCAAGGATTATAGAAGCGGAAAAATGCAATAAAGAATTTGCCGAAATTATACTTACTGATGAAAAATACAAAGAATTCAGAGAGACTAAAAACATGGGCTATATTGCAAATATTATAGAAACCTCTCATATTATAACCAAAAGTCAGGTAACGGATAATGAGGGTAACATAGCAGAAGTAGAGACTTCACATAATATACCTTTAGATAAAATAGAAAAAATTATATTTAACCAAAATATTCCTATAAGATATAAGTCTTGTATGCTTGGACTATCTGCACAATTTGAGAATTTTGATTTAAATTATGATGAAATATTACAGAAGTTTCTAAATTGTAAAGAAAAAATCTTAAACAATCCGGATCTTTATGTAAATGGTACTTACCCGGATATTGAACAAGCACGTGATTATATAAATAAATTTTTCCTTGAAAATCAGCTAAACATTTTAATAGCTTGCAATGTATTTGATAAAGAAACTCTTGACTGTTTGTTCAGACTTCGTTTTGAAGGTGCAGTTGAATATCTTGAGATGTTCAAAGATTTTAATGCAAAGGATTTTGAGCTGTTAGACGAAATTATAAACAGCTACACACTTGACGGAAAACCATTCATGCCTTTAAATAAAATTGAATGTATAGATTTGATAGCAGCTTATAAAAAATTCCATGAAGAAACATATATTGAAGATATTTCTTCTTCAATAGTCGACGGCAAAATTGATATTTATAAATTAAAATTCAATTTGTTCAGAGACTGTTTAAAAATATGCGGATTTACAGATGAAGAACTCAAATCATTATCTAATGAAGAATTATATAACTGGGCAATTATGCACATGGATAAATTAGCAAAAGAATTAGATTATAATAATCATGAAGTATATGATGACTATTTCAGAGCTGCACTATTACATGATTTTATGGATTATATTAAACAACCTACTAACATATACGGAATGTCTAATCTGGCTACACTTACGATATTTAACTTTACAGGAATGAATTATGATGCTTGGGTACATCCTGATAAATCTTTAGAACTCAGTTTTATATCTCAGAATAAAAAAAGTGCGGCATTGAATAAAATTGCACAAGAATTCATATCAGATGTAGAAGCATTAAGAACAACACAGGTAAAAGGATTTTTTGATAAAAAATTCGGCGAATATATTGTTGATGGAGAATTTACCATCCCTAAAGACATTATAAATAATCAACCCAAATTGACTAACTTTATTGTAAATGTTATTACCCAAATGCAACAGGTTTGGGACAGAGCTCAAAGTAATATCAATAATCCTGTTGAAGCAAGAAGAATAATTGCAAATAATACCACTTCCATACATAAAAATATGCAAGCAAGACTTGAAGAAATAAACAATTTAAAAGAAGAAAAGACAAAAGCCTTAAATTTAAGAATAAAAATGATAGACAGAGATCCGAAAAAAGATTTATTCCAAGGTAACTACTCTACTTGCTGTATCGGAATGGGAGGAGGTAACGGTCTTGCTATGCCGCATTATTTGATGAATACTGCTTTTAATATGATAGAAATTGTTGATAATACTACAGGTAAGACTATAGGCAATGCTCTTTGCTACTTTGCAATAGAAAAAGAAAACAACATTATATTTGTTATTGATAATATTGAAATTAATAATACTAACAAACCCTCTGCTGATGTAGGAATCGAATTAAGAAAGAGGATATTTGAATATGCTTCTGCAATCGCTCGTTCAGTAACAGGAAAAGATACAGAAGTTTGTATAAGCGGAAATTATAATGATGTAGAATTAACAGGTCTAAAGAAAGAAATAAAAACATTAAAAATATTAGGAAATGTTGACTGTTCAAAAATATATATGGATTTGCTAAACGGCTGGAAACATTGGTCTGAAGCAGCTAGAGTATCTTATTATAAAGAATAGAATACTTTATACTCAAATGATTAATAAAATTTTATTTTATATAGCTTAATATAAAGTAAACAGCGCTTGCTGATTTAATAAATAGAGGGTGATATATAATCATCCTCTTTTAGCTTTTATAAATAGTTTTGTGACCAATTTTGCATAAAAAAAAGACATTCCGTCGAGATTGCTTTGCAGATAATACACTTAAACCAGATCCCAATGAATTGTCTTAAAATTCCAACCTATAATCTTTTTCAAATCTCATCGCAAGATGTGCGATACAAAAATTTTCATATATTCTACTCTTTAGAAACCAAGCTCTATATTTTTTATTTTCTCTCCAGCTCGGTTATACCAGCCACCACTCCCTTCGCTTGTGTAATAATTATTGCAGGGTTTAAAAAGTATTGCAATAGGTTTTTCTTTAAAAATTGTAAACTTGGCTAATGATAAGAGATTTCAAGTTTACAATAATTTACTTGAAAATAGACATTTATGTGATGGCAAAAATTTATATATCAAGTATTATATTATTATGGAAAAACTGATTGAAATAAGAAATTTAAAGAAATATTTTTCAAAAAATAAAGGCTTGTTTTCCAGAAATGAGAAATTGATATACACCTTAAACGGTATCAACTTGGATATATATCAAAATGAAACATTAGGACTGGTCGGAGAATCCGGCTGCGGAAAAACTACTTTAGGCAGAGTTTTATTAAATCTGACTCAAGCCACTTCAGGAAGCATAAAATTTGATAATACAGAGATATCAAATTTGTCATCAAAACAATTAAAACCATTTAGGAAAAATATGCAAATGATTTTTCAAAATTCTTATTCCAGCCTAAACCCCAGAATGAAAATTAAAGATATTTTGGCTGAGCCATTAAAAATTAATACAACTTTATCTAAAGAAGAAATAAAAACAGAAACAGAAAAAGTTTTAAATGAAGTCGGCTTATCTTATAACATTGCCGATAATTTTCCACACGAATTTTCAGGCGGACAAAGACAGCGTATAGCTATTGCTAAAGCACTTATATTGAAGCCCAAATTTATTGTAGCTGATGAACCTATAAGCGCACTTGATATTTGTATACAAGCGCAAATTATAAAATTGTTAAAAGATTTGAAGGAAAAATTCAACCTTACATACTTATTTATTTCTCATGATTTAAGTACGGTAAAATCTTTCTGCTCAAGAACAGCTGTTATGTATTTGGGTGAAATAGTTGAAATTGCAAAAACAGAAGAACTCTTTTCTTCTCCAAAACATCCCTATACAAAAGCCCTGTTAAACTCTGTTTTACAAGTTGACAAAGGAAGTAAAACAAAAGTTGAACTTATTAAAGGAGAACTTCCGAGTAATGAGAATTTGCCTGTAGGGTGTAATTTTGCTTCAAGATGTCCTTATGCAACACAAGAATGCCTTAAAAAGGAACCTGAAACTACAGAGATTTCTCAAACACATAAAGTAAATTGTTTTAATTTCCAATAATATAAATTATGAAAAACTAATATATTTCACACAATAAAAAAGAGGATATCCTTCAGATATCCTCTTTTTATAAAACTTAGAACAAATTAATTTTTTGCATCAATTAATTTTTGCATTTCTTTTTTTCTTTTTTCTATGTATTTAGTATAAGTTTTCTTTTGTTTTTTATCCAAAATAGCAATGAATTTGTCATCATAGGTTGCTCTTAATTCATCCATTTTAGTTCTTACTGTTTCAGCTTCTTTTTTATAATCTTCATAAACTGCCTTCTTTTGTGCCTCAGAAAGGCTTGAATCTTTATTAGCAGCTAAAAGTTTATCTCTTTTTACTTCTAAATTGGCTCTTACTTTATCCATTTCTTCTCTTTGAGCTTTTCTAATAGTAGCTAATTCCTGTTTTTGTTCAGGAGATAATTCCAACTTTTGGTAAATACTTACTGATTCAGGTGCATTAGATGCTTTATTACAAGCTGTTCCTAAAAGCATTAAAGCACACAATGAAAGAGTTAAAATTGTTTTTTTCATAATTTGTTATCCTCAAATTAACTTAACCTACGTTTTAACTTACTCATTATATAATAAACCTAAAAAATTTTCCACTTATGAGCTTTTTTCAAAAAAAAGTTTATTAATTTTTTCAAACTCAACATCTCAAAAATTCACTAATTATAAGGAGTTTTGGTATTTTATTCGCATAATTTTTTGTGTAAATTTTGTTTACATATAATCTTTGAAGGTTTATGATATTATTAAATCTATAATTAGTATTAATATAGGAATAGGAGTATATAATTATGGTATTGGATTGGGAAAGTTATTTTTTGGAAATGGCAAAAACAGCTTCAAAACGCTCTAACTGTCTAAGAGCGCAAGTAGGAGCAGTTATTGTAGGAGATGATAAAACAATCAGAGCAACCGGATATAACGGTACTCCAAGCAAGGTTGAGTCTTGCATGGAAAGGAATTACTGCTACAGGGTTCATAATAATATTCCATCCGGTACCAGATATGAAACATGCCGATCTATCCATGCCGAACAAAATGCTATTATTCAAGCAGGACTTGAAAGATGCAAAAATTCCACAATGTATATCTATGGGCATGAATTTATTTGTATTCTTTGTAAAAGATTTATTTTGCAAGCAGGTATAAAAAATGTCGTTTTGAAGAAAGATGAAAATTCTCAAGTTAAATATGTTAGTGCTCAAGATTTGAGAAATGAGCTTGAAAATACCGAATTAACCGGAGCAGGAGCATAATATTTAAGTAAAATTTGCAAAATTTTAAATATAGTGATACAATTAATGTATCTTATTATAAGAGAGTGGTTCTCCACTCTCTTCAATTTTTAAAGGGATATTATGCAACAGAATTTTAGCAGAAAAGAAATTATAGAGAAAATCACACCGGTAATTGAAAATGCGGCGATAAAAAACGGAGTAATTCCTATCGAAATAGATTTTCAAAAAGAATCAGGGAAATGGTTCTTAAGAATTTATATTTTTGATCCGGAACATCCTGTTGATTTAGACGATTGTGAAAAACTAACCCGCTCTATAGATGATTTTTTGGATGAGATTATTCCTGTTAAGTATAGCCTTGAAGTATCCAGCCCTGGATTGGAAAGAAAAATTAAATCTTCTAAAGAATATACAATTTTCAAAGGTAAAAAAATAAAAATTAAATTAAAAGAGGAAATAGAAGAACTAACGGAAAAAATATTTATAGGAACAATTTTGGATTTTCAAAAAAATATAGGTTTGACTTTACAGATTGAAAATACTGAACAAATTGTTACTATTCAAGAAGAAAATATTAATTCAGCACAATTATATTTTGATTATAAAGGAGAAAAAAATGATTAAATTAGATTCTGCTTCAATGGATGCAGTTGAACAAATTGAAAGAGAAAAAGGCATTTCAAAGGACATTATTCTTGGTGCGCTTTGTGATGCAATGGTCAGTGCGTATAAAAAACAAATTAAAGATAAAGTCGCAACAAACGTTAAAGCAATTTTGTTTGAAAAAACCGGTGAAATAGGTGTTTACAGAGAAAAAATCGTTGTTGAAAAAGTAGAAGATGAAAGCATGGAAATAACTTTAAAAGAAGCTAAAAAACTTGATCCTGAAGCTGCTTTAGGGAAAATAGTTGATGTTGAAGTTACTCCGGCTGATTTCGGAAGAATTGCAGCACAATCTGCTAAACAGGTTATTACGCAGCGTATCAGAGAAGCTGAAAGAAATATTATTTTAGATGAATATTTGAGTAAAAAAGGTACTTTAATGACCGGTATTGTTCAAAGAATTGAGTACAGAAATGTTTATGTTAATATCGGAAAAATTGAAGCAATCATGCCGCAAAAAGAGCAATTGAGAAATGAATATTATAAACCGGGAATGCGTATTCGTGTTTATGTTGTTGATGTCAGAGAAACAGCAAGACTACCTCAAGTCATTGTTTCACAAACTCACGCTAAAATTGTTCAAGAGCTTTTTGAACTTGAAGTTCCTGAAATTGAAGATGGTTTAGTGGAAATCAAGAATATAACCAGAGAAGCAGGTTACAGAACAAAAATTGCAGTAGCAGGTTCCGACCCAGACGTAGATCCGGTTGGTGCTTGTATTGGCCCGAGAGGAAGCAGAATACAAACTATTGTTTCAGAATTAAAGAATGAAAAAATTGATATTATAAGATATTCCGATGATCCTGTAGAATATATAGTAAATTCACTTTCTCCTGCTAAAATTGTTTCTGTTGATATATTAGAAGATTCTGAAGAAGCAAAAGAAGCTCTTGTCGTTGTTCCAGATGACCAATTAAGTTTAGCAATAGGTATAGGCGGACAAAATGTACGTTTAGCTCACCGCTTAACAGGATGGAAAATTGATATAAAAAGCCTTAGCCAAGTAGAAGAAAGCGGTTATTACGATAATAACGCAAACTCTGAACAAGAGAACTTTGAGGATGAGCAAGCAGAATAATATTACGGAAAAAATATCATTAAGGAAGTGCGTCGGCTGTCAAAAACTATTTGAACGCACTTCTTTAATTAGAATTATGTCGGAAAAATCCTCAGGTAATATATTAATTGAACCTGAGAAAAAGCACTATGGGCGTAGTGTTTATCTTTGCAAGAATGAATATTGTTTAAAAAATGCTTTGAAAAAAAACAAACTTTCAAAATCTTTAAAAAAGAAAATATCTGATACTAACTTAGAGAAAATAAAAGGCTATTTTAAAGCTTCTTGAATACTTCTGTATATTTCAGGTTCTATGCTGTCATATATTTTTAATAAGCTATCCCCTGTACCACCGCTTGGAAATACTTCCATTCGATAATCACCCTGTGCATATTTTTTTAATTCAAGTGCATTTTTATAACTTGCGTTATCCGCTTTACTTACAAAAACCAAAACCGGATTTTGTCCGTATTTTACCATTGGTATAGCAGTATCTAAACCTTTAAATGAGATATAAGGACTAAATAATATTAATTCTTTCGGAGGAACTTTTGCATTAGCAGAATAAATTATAGCGGCATTTGCAGTTAAATCAGCACCTACAATTACATATTTGTCACTGTCTATTGCCAAATAGTTCTTCTTTATATATTCAACTATATCAGATAAATCAGTCGGATATTTTGCAAATTGATTTTTTGACATAGATTGCCAAAAAATTTTTTTACCGCTTGTTTTTGTACAACTAAGAGAGTGTCCTCTCGGATTTATTGCTATTGCAGCTATTCCGTTTTCTGAAAGTTTCTTCCCTAAATTATTATATGTTGCTTTATTACCTCCTATTGAAGGTAACAGTATTGCTAACGGAGATTTTGTTTTTATGTTTGAATTTGGAGTTTGAAAGAGAGTAGCATTAATAACAAGATTATCAGAAACTGTAATATCAACATCTCTTATGAGTTTTTTTGATTTGGCCTCTGAAAATGCTGTATATCCAAAAAATATTATACTTATTAAACAGAATATAATAATCGATTTTTTCATATTTTAATATTAACATTTATTATAAATATTACATCCACTTTTTGTATGAATGAGTTGCAGTTGTGATAAAACACAAATTAACCTTCTTAGTTTTCTTAATATAAAAATATAAAAAGTGTCCAAATAAAATTTAGTTTCGATAATATAAATTATGTAAAATTTTATATTCTGTTTGTTATATAATATCTTACAGAGGTTTTTATGAAAAAGACAAAAACAAATGTAATAACAAATAACGAAAATCAATTAATTTCATTTGAAATAGAGCCTGCCATCCTTAAATTAGGTTATATATTCAATGGTGATACAAAAAAAATTGAACTTGAATTTGAATTATTAAGTGATAAGGAATGCGATTTTATAGAAAATGCTTTTTATAAAAATCCTCTTCTCAGAGAGGATTTTGTTAACTTAAAACTTGACTATAATTTTTATAGTTATTTATCTGCAAACGGAATAAATGTAATTCCGTTAAAAAGTGACGATATAAATTTTCCTAATACACTAGACAAAGAAGAAAAAGATTTTTTATATAATTCAATAATAAAATTGTTTAAAGAAAATCCGGTACTGGGTTTGGATTTGAAAGGCTTTGATTTTGATGCCATGAAAAATATTCTAATAACTCAAATGGCAGAAAATAGAACAACAAGTTGTTTACTTTTAAATCCTGAAAAAGTTGAAATTCAAGAGCATTCTGTTTTGCCTGAATACTACAGATTAAGGAAACTCTACCCTGATGAAATATTTGAAAATTTTGCAGATAATCCGCCTCATTTTGATAAAAGAGAATTCAAATCTCATACTATGGAATTATATGATTTGATAAGAGATGAATTTGACAGTGTTTTTGGTATAGACAATGCCTTTTTTGCAAGAAATTGCGATTTTTACTATATCCTTGATGAAAAAGAAAATTATTTTTTTGTTTCACCAACAATAAGCTTTGAAATTTATCTAAAATCCAAAGGCTCTATGTATAAACCTAAAAAAGAGGTAAAAGATATAACTGTTATAGAAAACGGAAAATTTGTAAATAAAAAATTAGTAGGTTTAATACTTACAAAAGAGATTATATATGATTATTTTTTAAATTTTCAAGCTCTTATTGAAAGTGATGAGATTACTCATTCTACAAGATTTTGGAATTATTTAACAGTATTTGCAAAGGATATTATTAAAGCTCTTCATATAAGACCTGAATTAAGTTTTATCGACACAAACTATTTTAGAATGGATTATACGGTTGATTTTGAAAATCCTAAACTTAAAGCAACACTTGAATCCATAATTAATTTTGCAGCGGAGAATTATGCGCAATCTGCTGACGGGAAAATGCTTGCAACCAAAGATTATATCAAAACTATTCTCAAAGATTTAATAAACTATATGGTTTACAAAATTCTTAATTTGAGAATATCTAAAATAAAACCGGATCCGCAAATTAATGTTTTTTACCAAAATTCAATATTCAAGACAATGAAAAATGGTAAGAATATTGCTCTTTCCTTACTTGAATGGATTAGAGCATTTAATCAACCCTCTAATCCCGTTAAATTGGAACTTGTCTTTTCTCAGCTTGCCAATTTCGATTATGTAATGGAAATGTTTTTTTATGCGGAAAATAAAAAGTTACCGTTATCAAAAGTCTTTGATGAAGAGTATTCAAAAGAATATTTGGACAGAGTTTGTACTCAAATCAGAAGTTCATCTGAAATAGTAGGAGAATTAAAGGGCATGTTTTGCTCATTCGGATGTGCAAAACCCGTTATCTCCGCAATTTCCATAATTAAAAACATTTCAAAAGCAATACCTATATTGAATGATTATTCTGTTGATATTATTTTACCTGTAGAATTGGAAAATGTTTTAACTCCTACTTTAACTATAAAATCAGTTCTAAAAGACGGAAAAGATGAAGAATTCATTCAAAATTTTGATGATGCTTCATCCAGATACAATTTACAGGATATAATGAACTTTTCTTATGAAATATCAATAGGAGATGAAAAAATTTCAAAAGAAGAATTCTTAGAATTAACAAAGAATTCAAATGAACTCATATTATTTAAGAACAAATTTGTTCTGTTAAATAAAGAAAAAGTTAATAAAATATTAGAAACATTAAACAAACCTATTGATATAAATTTAAACAGATTAGAACTTATTCACAGTGTCTTTTCCGGTAAAGTAGATGATTACGAACTGGATTTTGACGAAAGAATTAAAGATTCAATAAAATCAAAACTTAATATAACAGAAGTCGAAACACCTGAAGAAGTCAAAAATGTATTAAGACCTTATCAAGTTTATGGATACAAATGGTTATATTCAAATATTATCAAGGGCTTTGGCTGTTGTATTGCAGATGATATGGGACTGGGAAAAACAGTTCAGCTTATCAGCTTAATTCTTAAATTAAAAGAAGAAGAAAAATTAAAGAAACCGGCTCTCGTTGTTTGTCCTACTACTCTTGTCGGTAACTGGCTTAAAGAGTGTGAGAAATTTGCACCCTCATTAAATGTTTCAATTTATCACGGCATAAATAGAAAACTTGAGTTAAAATCTGATGTTATAATAACCACTTATGGACATTTGAGAGCAGATTTAGAAATATTTAAATCAAAAGAGTGGGGTATGCTTGTTGTTGATGAAGCTCAAAATATTAAAAATCCTTCAACCGCCCAATCTAAAGCAATAAAATCAATAATTACTCCATTTAAAGTTGCAATGACCGGTACGCCTATAGAAAACAGATTAATAGAACTATGGAGCATATTTGATTTTATTAACAAAGGTTATTTGGGAACAGCTAATGAATTCCAAAATAAATATGTATTTAATATAGAAAAAATGAAACAAGCTCAATCTGCTCAAAAACTTAGATTTGTAACTTCTCCGTTTATTTTAAGAAGATTAAAAACAGATAAAAATATAATAAATGATTTGCCTGAAAAAATCGTATTTGATGAATACTGTTATTTAACAAAAGAACAAGCGGCACTTTATGAAACAACCCTCAATACCCATATGAAAAATATAGGAGATGCAACAGGTATTAACAGAAGAGGATTAATATTAAAGTTAATTACCTCATTAAAACAAATTTGCAACCACCCTGCGAACTATATTAAAAATCAAGATTTTTCTTACAGTTTGTCAGGAAAAACGAAAAAAATATTTGCAATTACTAATCAAATTTTAGAAAATAACGAAAAGGTTTTAATATTTACTCAATACAAAGAAATGGGTGATATTTTAACCAAAATATTAAGACAAGAATTGCATGAAAATACTCTGTTTTTCCATGGTTCATTAAACAGACAAGAGAGAGAGAAATTAATAGACAAATTCCAAAACGATGATGAAACAAAAGTAATGGTACTTTCTCTTAAAGCAGGAGGAACCGGTTTAAATCTCACTTCCGCAACAAATGTCATCCACTTTGATTTATGGTGGAACCCTGCGGTGGAAGCCCAAGCTACTGACAGAACCTATAGAATAGGACAAAATAAGAATGTTACGGTTCACAGACTAGTAACTTTGGGAACATTTGAAGAAAAAATTGATGAAATTCTCAAAAACAAACAACATCTTGTTGATATGTCATTGTATACAGGTGAAACAATGCTTAGTGAAATGTCAGATGAAGAATTACTGGAACTGTTCAAATTAAATTAATTTAGGAGAAATTTATGATAAGAACCAATAACAGAGGATTAAAAGAGTTAAGAAATATAAAATTTACAAGAAATTTTACAAAACATGCTAAAGGTTCTGTTTTGACGGAATTTGGAGATACAAAAGTTTTGGTTACTGCTTCAATAGAAGAAAAAGTACCGAAATGGCTAACTGACTCAAATCAAGGCTGGCTTACCGCAGAGTATTCACTCTTGCCTGCTTCAACTAACACAAGAGTATCGAGAGACAGAGGTATGACTTTATCCGGCAGGACACAAGAAATACAAAGATTAATCGGGAGAAGTTTGCGTGCAGCTTTAGATTTAACTAAAATAGGTGAACGTACAATTACTATTGATGCAGATGTTTTGCAAGCTGACGGAGGCACCCGCTGCGCTTCTATTTGCGGAGGCTTTCTTGCTCTTTATGATGCTTGCCAATACCTCTTAAAAGAAAATTTAATTGAGGAAAATCCGATAATATCTCCTGTTGCAGCTATCAGCGGTGGTATTATCAATAATGAAATTTTACTTGATTTAGAATATATTGAAGATTCAAACGCCGATGTTGATTGTAATGTAGTTATGAATAAAAATGGTGAAATAATAGAATTTCAATCAACAGCAGAGGGACACCCATTTAAAAAAGCTCAATTAGATGAATTGTTTACTGTTTGCCAAAAAGGAATCCAAACAATAATTAAAGAGCATTATCCCACTCTTGGCTAATCGTTTTAAATTTTTCTGTTTGCGTTTTTATTTTATTGATATTTTCGGCACAAAACATATTATCCATCGTACAAAGCGAACTTTCCAAAAAATTAATTTGATTATTAATTTCGCTAAAACTAAGCGGAGAATATTGTTTTTTACTTAGTTTATCTGTTTTATTCTTTGATGCGCTAAAAACTTCATTCATATTTTTATCAAAATTATTTAAATCTCTATTCAAATTAACAACATTCCTTTTGGAAAATTTCAATACGCTGTCAATAGTATGAATATCAGCTTTTTTATTAAAATCCACTGCAAAATTATTAATATTTTCACCAACCGCAATCATATCGGTAAATTTGCTATGAAGTTTATTATCAGTACTTACCATAGTATCGGTAGTAGTAACTATAGATTTTTCTAGAGTTTGAGTTGAATTAAGTAAAGCTCTTGTTTCTGATGAGAATTGAGATTGAGAACGACTTTTGGCAAATTCAAATATACCGGCAACACTTTTCATCATTGCATCGCCTAATTTACCCATAATATCAATAGCATCCCCAACCCTTATAGGTTCTTCAAGCTTAAAACCTCTGCCCTGAAAATCACTTTGCGGAGGATATAATTCAATAGATCTTGAACCTGCCAATCCTGAAAATTCAATAGTAGCCAAAGTACCAGCAGGAACAGGTATCTGATTATCATATATAATAAATTTTATTTCTATATTATCAAATTTATTCGTAACTTTAGTGACATTTCCGACATCAACACCCATCATTCTGACAGGAGAGCCTACGACAATTCCGTCAATATCATAAAAATTAACCTGATAAGTTTTACCTATATCAAAAAAATGGTTAAACGCTTTCAGTCCAAAATAAAACAATAAGGACATAAAAATTATAAAAATAATACCTTCTATTATATATGACTTTTTCATGATTAAATATTATAATAAGAATAATGTTATGTAAAATGTTTGGGGAAGTTTTGAAAAAAGATATTTTAAAAAAAATATTATTTTGTGAAGAATATTCTGCATTCTTGTTTATTCTTCCTGCTGTTTTAGGAATGATATTTTTTATTATAGTACCTATTTTATTTTCTTTTTTTATAAGTTTAACCGACTGGAATTTGTTATCTAAACCTATTTTTATCGGAACGGATAACTATGTTGAACTTTTCGGAGAACCCACCTTTAAAAAAGTTCTGTTAAATACAATTTATTATGCTTTTTTTACAACTGTTTTCGGAGTCATTATTCCCACTGTACTTGCCGTTATTTTAAATACAAAAATAAAAGCAAAAACTTTTTTCAAAACAGTATATTTTATTCCTTTTATCACCCCTATGATAGTAGTGGCAATAGTTTGGGCTTGGATATTTGACCCGAATTATGGGATAATGAATTATATTTTACATACACATTTAAAATGGTTATATGATACACGCCTTGCAATGGCTGCAGTAATATTAGTCAGTGTGTGGAAAAATATAGGTTATAACATGGTTATACTTTTAGCAGGTCTGCAAACAATACCCGACAGCGTAAATGAAGCAGCCAAGATAGACGGAGCAAATGAAATTCAAAAGTTTTTCAAAATTACACTTCCACTGCTCAGTCCTACTATTTTATTTGTATGTTTAATTACAACAATATCATCATTTCAGGTTTTTGATTTAATATATCTTATGACAGACGGAGGGCCTCTCAATTCCACTAATGTACTGGTATATTGGATGTATAAATGCGCATTTGAATTTTTCAAAATAGGAAAAGCTTCTGCGATTGCCTATATCCTTTTTGGAATAATTGCGCTGCTAACTCTTTTACAATGGTATACAAGAAAAAAATGGGTTTATAATGAATAAAATATTGTTTGGGGAGAAAAAATGTTTTTAAGTTTATCAAATTTTAAAAAATTTTTAAAATATTATGCAAAAGATAAGAAATTATCCATATTAATATTTTTATTTTTCTCGCTCATAACCGGTTCATTGGAATTTCTAGGAGTAGCACTCATTTATCCCTTTATAATGCTTTTACTTTTCCCTTCAAGTCCTGACACTATCCCTTATATAGGTAATTATCTGACTAATTTTTCAGAAGTTAAATATTTGCCTTTTATAGTAGGTTTTTTAGCACTTAGTGCTTTTATACTAAAAAATATAGTTATTGTTATTATAAATTATTTCAAATCAAAATTTTTAACAAAATGGAGCAGAGAAATTATGTCATTGTTTATGCAATTTTATATTTATTCGCCATACAATGTACTTTTAAAAACTTCTCACGACTCAAAAACTTATCTTTTAACAAATGTATGTAACAGAGTAATGTCCGGTTTCGTTACATCATTACTTAATTTAATAGCTAATACTATAATGTTAATCTCTATTTTTTTACTATTATTACTTATGTTTCCTTTTGCTGCTATTATTACTCTAGGTTTTGCCTTGATTGTTTTCTGTATACAAAATATTCTTTTTAAACAAAAAATTAGGGAGATATCATTACTTTTAAACCAAGCAAACAAAAATTTTAATAAAATATGTTTAGATAATATATTGAATTTAAAAGATATAAAAATTCTCTCTTCTGAAGATAATTTTTATAAAAACTATAATAAAATAAGTGAAGATACAATTAATATAAATATCAAATTCGGATTTTTAAATTCTCTGCCAAATTATATAACTGAGATAATTATAATTTTAACTTGTATAGTTTTAGCTTCAATAATTTCAATTATGAATAAGAACAATTATTCTGCTATAGTTGCCTCTTATGCTCTTGTTGCTGCGGCAATATTCAGAATAGCCCCAATTACAAACAGAATTTTATATTCTTATCTATCCGTCTCAGGAAACAAAATTTATATGGAAACGCTTGTAAATGAATATGAAAAAAATAATATAGATAAATTTAAAAATACACAAACAATAACTCATTCAAAAATATCATTACGCAAAACACTGGAATGCAAAAATATAAATTTTTCTTATATAAAAGACAAACCTATAATAAAAGACTTA
>JAEEGL011872191.1_pt1 | contig 23749 bp, 21 predicted proteins | sample 9134231 | NCBI WGS metagenome assembly JAEEGL01 (sample SAMN16246548, study PRJNA631951) | gut metagenome | biome: gut microbiome; feature: rumen; material: fiber-attached | host: Bos | place: Iran: Karaj | collected 2018-10 | reverse complement strand
CAGGATGAAGAAGAATCCATCATGGTAAGCACATGGCCCACCTACAGCGAGGAGAGAAGCTTCGCAAAGGAGGAGCACGATATCGAGCTTATCAAGGAGGCTGTAAGAGGCGTTAGAAATATCCGCACCGAGATGAACGTTCCACCAAGCCGCAAAGCAGCTATCTTAGTAGTATCCGAGGATGCCGATGTTAAGAGAACCTTCGAGGAAGGCAAGCTCTTCTTCGCATCTCTTGCATATTCAAATGACGTTAAGACTCAGGCCGACAAGAGCGGTATTGCCGATGATGCGGTTTCCATCGTTATCCCCGGTGCCACTCTTTACATTCCTTTCGCAGAGCTTGTAGACATCGAGAAGGAAAAGGAGCGTCTTAACAAGGAGAAGGCTCGTCTTGAGGGCGAGATCAAGCGTTCAAACGGAATGCTCGGAAACGAGAAATTCATTTCCAAGGCTCCCGCAGAAAAGGTAGCTGAGGAAAAGGCTAAACTCGAGAAGTACACTCAGATGCTTGCACAGGTTGAGGAAAGACTTGCAACATTGTGATCAAGTGATTCGACACGGTTTACATAAGTTTAAACATGCGCGTGCAAGTAAAACTGGAATATGGAACACAAGCTTATAAAGAGTTTTGAGGAGGCGGAGCAATATCTATATGATATGCCCCGCTTTACCTCTAAACATACAATTAAAGAGACAAGAAAATTTCTTGAAGAAATGGGAAATCCTGACCTTTCCATGAAGATAATCCATGTGGCGGGAACAAACGGCAAAGGCTCAACCTGCGCCTATCTTGACAGCGTGCTTCGCGAGGCCGGAATTCACACAGGACTTTTCACATCGCCTCATCTGGTGGACATCTGCGAGAGGATAAAGGTAGACGGCAAAAGCATTTCCCATGAAGAATTTTTTGAGAGCTTTTTGGAAGTCTATAATCGAATAGACTTTGAGACACTTGAGAGAGGCGGGGAGGCATATCATCCCACCTTTTTTGAGTACTTATTTTTTATGGCTGTGATCGTCTTTAAAAAGGCAGGGGTCGAATGGTGCATTCTTGAGACCGGGCTCGGAGGCCTTCTTGATGCGACCAACAGTGTTAAGTCAAAAGAGGCAGCAGTCATCACAAGGATAGACCTGGATCACACGGAATATCTGGGAAATACAAAGAGGGAAATAGCCATTCAGAAAGCAGGTATCATCTCGAAGGGAAAACCGGTTGTATACGGAGACTATGTTCCCGAAGCTACTGAAGCCATAATTTCGGAGGCAAAAAGGCTTGGGGCCGGAAAACTTTTCCCGGCAGGGCCGCAAAGTATTAAAGTTTTGCAAAATTTGTCCGAAAAAGTTGATTTTTCCGTTATAGACGGATATTATAAGAATGTATCATTATGTTTAGATACTATAGCATCATATCAGACGGAGAATGCTTTACTGGCTGTTAAAACCATAGAGGCCGCTTCACTTACCGAAAGGATCACACCGGAAATACTGCAAAAGGGACTGCAAAAATGTCACTGGGCAGGAAGAATGGAGGAGATTCTTCCGGATGTTTTTGTGGATGGAGCCCACAATCCCGATGGGATCAGGGCGTTTTTGGGAGCTGTATCATGTGATGGAAAGAGTTCCAGAAGACTTATCTTCGGAGTTGCCGGAGATAAGGATCATCTCTCAATGATCAAGGAAATAAGTGAGTCGGGTTTGTTTGAAAGCATTGTGATAACACCTATAGCATCCTCAAGAAGTGCTGATATTCCCGGACTTTTATGTGAATTTGAAAAGAGCGGTATTAAGAATGTTACCGCCCGGAAGGATGCCGAAAGTGCACTTAAGGATATGCTTCGGGATCAGAAAACAGATCCCGGCAGTGAAGAAAGCAATTTCAGACTGTATATAGCTGGAAGCCTTTATCTCGTCGGCGAGATAAAAGGCATTTGTAACGGTAAATAATCATTTTAGCAGGGCGAAAGCCCCGGAATGTGAGAAATATCATGATCAATTTTGAAGAAGAATTACAGAAATTTCATCCGAGTCTTGAGGTAGGAGAACTTGAAAAAACGGTATATACGCTGGATCTTACCGATGCTGCGGATATGCTTGTAGGAATGATGAAGGATTCAGAGGAACAGGCAGCGGCACAGGCACAGCAGTATCAGTAGAGGGTTTGAAATGTTTTGTTATATTTGCGGAAACCTTCTCTCTGAACACGATTTCTGTACAGCATGCGGTGCGGATGTCAAGCTGTATAAAAAGATAGTATATGCATCAAATCGTTTCTATAATGAAGGACTTGAGAAGGCCAGGGTTAGAGATCTGTCCGGAGCGGTGACTTCGCTCAGACAGAGTTTGAAATTTGATAAAAATAATATTGACGCAAGAAATCTTCTTGGACTTGTTTATTTTGAGCTGGGTGAGGTCGGTGCCTCATTGAGTGAATGGGTAATCAGCCAGAATGCTAGACCTGAAAAGAATCTTGCCAGCGAATATTTAAAGCTTCTGCAATCGTCAAATGCACATTTTTCAGATATGGCTGTTGCAGTTGAAAAATATAATATTGCATATAATTACTGTCTGCAGAACAGTAAGGATCTTGCAACGATCCAGATCAGAAGCGCACTCGCCAAAAACAGGCAGTTCCCCAAGGCACATCTTCTTCTTGCGCTCCTTTACATGGATAAGGGGGATTTTGACAAAGCCGAGAATGAAGTCATGGCGTGCCTTCGCATAGACAGGGGCAATACTCTTGCGCTCAGGTATCAGGCAGAGATCGAGAGCATGCTTGAGCCTGACGAGGATGAGAAAAAGCAGAGCCGGAAAAAAACAAATGACGTTATCAGGTTTGAGCATGACGATGAAGTGATAATTCAGCCGGGAAATGTCAAGGAACCCAGAAACACCGGAATAGGCACGATAGTCAATATCCTGATCGGACTTGTCCTTGGAGCTGCGGCTGTCTATTTCCTTGTTGTACCCGCGAGGGTCTCTAAGGTGCAAAGTGAGGCGCAGGAGAGCATCAAGGAGATAGGTGCTCAGATAGATACCAAGAATTCTACCATACAGGATCTTGAAAACCAGATAGAATCCTTAAATAAGGAAAACGATACGCTTAATAATGTGATCGAGGGATATTCGGGAACCAACGGTACGATGAGCGAGTATGACAGGCTCATGAGAGTTGCAACCGATTATCTTGTTAATCAGGACAGTGAGGCTGCGGCCGCTTCTCTTGATGAGATCAGGGATACGGTGGATGCGTCCACAATGTCCGACAGCTATCAGGAACTTTACGATACGATCCTTTCAATAATAGGTCCGTCGGTAGCCGGAAAGTACTATGATGACGGAATGGCGGCATATCATGCAGAGAACTACGAGACCGCGATAGACAAGCTTGCCAAGGCATCATACTATGATAAGACAAATGCCGATGCGCTCTTTACATTGGGAAATGCTTACAGACTCATGGGTAATTTTGACGAGGCCCGTTCGATATATGAGCAGGTTATCCTTACATTCCCCGATACCGAAAGAGCTGCAAGAAGCGAACAGTACATTAAGGAAATCACCGTTGATTAACGGATCATGACAGTGAATAATAAATCACAAATTACATCGGTATAAACCGATGTAATAGAGAAGTCTAATACACAAGTGACGATTAAATCACAAATTACATCGGTATATACCGATGTAATAGTAGGAGTGGTAAATGGAGATCCAGGACTACGATCTTGAAGATGACATTGATGATTTAGATGATGACGATGAAGGTTATTCATCACGTAAAAGAAACCGTGGAATGATCGCGGCACTGGTTTTTGCCATAAGCATTGCCGTAGTTCTTTTACTTTTCATCGGACTTCTTCTCATAGCATACTTTTCGGGAAAATACGCGGTTGTCAAAGAGGATGATAACGGAGAATTTCCCAAATATACCGAGACGCAGATGCAGGATATGATATCCGAAATAAGCGAAGACGCAGAAAGTTTAAGGGCGAGTGAAGTCGAGGCTGCCAGTGTTCAGTCAAAGGCTCAGGGCTATGCACTCGGAAGAAGCGATCTTCTTGATTTTATCAAGACCACGCTTTTATCAAATAATTCATCCATCGAGACATTCAGGATCATTTATCCGAATTATCTTGTTGTCGTAAGCAACAGTGCATACCATTTTCTTCCGATAAACAATGACCTTAAGATGAGTGAGCTTGTTTCGGACAGAGTCAGGGTTACGGAAGAAGGCGAGATCCAGTACACCGACGAAGCCGGAAATGTTACCTCTCATAAAGGCATTGATGTCTCCGAGTATCAGGGAAATATCAACTGGTCCAAGGTAAAGGCGGACGGAGTCGAGTTCGCCATAGTCAGAACCCATTACCGCGGATACGGAACAGGCAGGCTTGTCAAGGATTCAATGGCGGATGCAAATATCCGCGGAGCTGTAGAAAACGGAGTCAAGGTCGGCGCATATGTATTCAGCCAGGCCATCACCGAGGCGGAAGCGATAGAAGAGGCGGATGCCGCGATTGAAACTCTCTCACCTTATGTGAGTGATGTTCCGATAGTAATCGACGTGGAGAGGGTTGCAGGTAAGAATCCGAGAATGGATGAGCTCACTCCCACTGAGAGAACCGACGTAATTCTCGCTTTCTGCAAGAGAGTTACAGAGGCGGGCTACAGGCCGATGCTCTATTTCAATACTGAAATGGGCGCTCTCTATATCGAGAATGAGAGACTTGAGGAGATCCCGAAGTGGTATGCGTGGTATGCGACTTCGCTGTATTTCCCTTATAAATACGATATCTGGCAGTACAAAGATACCGGCCGTGTGAATGGTATCAGCGGAAATGTTGATATGAATGTCGGATTGGAACCTTTGTGGTGATAAAATGTTTGAACAGATAAGTATTATTCTGATATTTAACAGCATATTACTGGGCGTCGGACTGGCTATGGATGCATTCTCTGTATCCATAGTAAACGGTCTGAACGAACCAAAAATGAAGCCGGCAAGGATGAGTATCATTGCCGGCTGTTATGCTTTTTTTCAGTTTGCAATGCCGATGATCGGCTGGTTTCTCGTGCACTCACTGATCGGAGTCTTCAGGGGGATCGAGCCTTTTATTCCCTGGGTTGCACTGCTGCTTCTTCTCTTTATCGGCGGAAAGATGATCATCGAATCCATACGGGATATCAGGGAGAGCAGGAAGGCAAAGAAAAGTATAAATGATACTTCAGCAGAAGCTTCAGATGTAGTAAGAACTTGTGAAGATGGAAGTACTTCCGGGACATATGAAAATGCATCTGAGGAAAAAATTTCAGACGATAACATCAAGATATCAGAGGGGCAGAATCCGGATACGAAGAAAAAAACGAAGGGTAAAGTTACACTTGCAGTTCTTCTTATTCAGGGTGTAGCAACTTCAATAGATGCTCTTTCCGTTGGCCTCACCATAGCAGAGTACAACGCATTTACAGCTTTGATTTCATCTCTGATAATTGCTGCAGTCACATTCATAATCTGCATGGTGGGCCTGAAGATCGGAAAGCTTGTCGGAAACAAGCTGGGTGTATATGCAGGAATCCTCGGCGGCACCATATTGATCGGCATCGGCATCGAGATATTCGTAAAGGGTGTTTTCTTCTGAAAATAGTTTTAATTTTCTTCAGGCTTAGCGGTTGCTCTTACAGCAATTCCGTTTACTTCGACATCACCGTTTAATTCAACCACGAGGCAGGGCCTTCCGTCGAGTGTGCGGTTTCCGATGAGGTCGGTCCTGTCGGGCTTAACCTTGATCGTGACATCTGGAGTCTTTACATCAAATGAACGGGTATTATAGACATTGCTCATATATATCGGAGTGTCCGGTCCGGCAGCTTTTTCGTAGAGCTCGTCGAATTCGGACATTTTTTCGTTTGCGACACCGCTCTGCGCAAACAGCGTTTTAACCTCATTCTTGTCAAGTACAAGAGGCTGCAGCTCTTCCTTGTGTTCCTCGATGAGTTCAGCCATTTTTTCGTGAATATTCTTTACTGCCTCAAATTCACAGGTTTCTCCAAGTGTTTCTTCTACAAGAGCCTGGAAGGTTTCCTTCTGACCGCCGGCAGTCAGAGGCAGCTTGCATCCAAAGAGAAGATCCATCATTTCCTCGCCGAGATTTTCAGCGTCCTTTGAATAGTACATCATGCTGCTGATATCCGCAGAACGATCATTGAATGCGGGATACAGGAATGCTTTTATGGGAAGCTCAACAACCCAGTCACGAACACGGTTGTGGAACTCGCCCGTTGCCGCATCGTATGCTAGGCCGGGTTCTGTGAGAGCAACGGGGCAGATGACAGTATAAATATACTCATAAACTTCGCTTGAGGCATCGTCCATTTCAAGACCGTCGGTGGTCCTTCCGGGCACATCGTATGCATCGTGAACCACCATGATAAGGTAGTTTCCCACATACTCGAAGGCTGAGATTATCCTGTTATAGTACTCGTCCAAAAGAGCATCATCCTTCAGAGCGCTTGCGCGCAACTTTAAAAGGAAGCCCTGGGGAGAGTCTTCGGTTGTCTCCTCGAGAGGAAATGTAAGATCGATGCAGGTTTTCCCGGGATTTCCAGAAAGTGGTTTTCTCAGTATCTCGAAGTATTTGAACATCTCTTCGTCCGGAATTCCGAGTAATGATCTCGCAAATACGCTCTTTTTGTTTTTGTCTCCGTCGACAAAGCAGCCGGTGATCCTTGTCACCGAGCATTTCTTCTGCGTGTAAAGCTTCTTAAGTTCTCCAAGTTCTGATTTATTCATGATTATTCTCCAATCGCTGAATTATTGAAAAATGTTTTCTTATAATATTTTTTCATTTTTTTGAATTCTTATTCAGTTAATCTTGTCATTCTTTTGAGTTATTATTTATTTATCAGAAAAAGATAGTACTTTTTTCAAAAAGATACTACACTATTTTGGATTTTTTTTTCATTCATGTCAACTGAAAAATGAACTCTTTATTTTTCGCGATTCTGCTTATATAATAATCACTGAGACAACGAGCAAGCTATTCTATGAATTGTCTTGACGCTTGGCGAGGGATATTTGACTTAGTGACGGAATTCACGGTTTAAGTATGGGTTCGCTACGTCTGCGACGTGCACCGCTCACCCATAGCTTAAAGCCGTGAATTCCTGTATACTGTGTGAAAGCCGGGAAATACCCCACAGAGAGCATAGGCATCAAAATTTCATGCTTTTACGAAGCTGAAAAAGTCGGGAAATACATCACAGAGAGCATAGGCTTCAATATTTCATGCTTTTACGAAGCTGAAAAAACCGGGAAATACCCCACGGAGAGCAGAGGCTTCAATATTTCATGCTTTTACGAAGCTGAAAAAGTCGGAAAATACCCCACGGAGAGCAAAGGCTTCAATATTTCATGCTTTTAGGAAGCCGAAAAAACCGGGAAATACCCCACGGAGAGCAAAGGCATCAATATTTCATGCTTTTACGAAGCTGAAAAAACCGGAAAATACCCCACAGGAAACGAGAGCTTCAATCTCACATGCTTTTTCTTGAAAAACAGAAAGCGTAGGCTCTGCGAACGCCCTTTACTCGATAAAAATCCAGTATCATATACAAGGTGGATATAATGAAAATGAAAAAAATCGGAAAATATATAATCTGCGCCATCCTTACCGCCTCGATGCTCACATGCAGTTCCTGCGGAGCAATGGACTTCATGGATGAGCTGCTTACGGATGATGAGGGTTATGGATTTCTTGAAAATGACAGACCTGATACAGCATACGGTCAGGATGGAGGAAATTCCGCCGGCGGAGTAGTAAGCTCAGGTCATATGGGAGATCTTGATGCCGGAATTGCCACCTCGCTCATGGAGAGCGGAGCTGTACGCGAGAAAAAGGTCAAGCTTAAGGGAAACGGAGAAGATACCGTTACTGTCCTTATATATATGAACGGTTCGGATCTTGAATCCGAATCCGGCGAGGCTACTACCGATCTGGCCGAAATGATCAAGGCCGGAAGCTCGGGTAAGGTCAATGTCCTTGTACAGACTATGGGAACAAAGAAATGGAACAACTATGGCATTGCGTCCAACAGAAGCCAGATTTACGCAGTTACCGGGGAGGGGCTAAAGCTTGTAAAGGATGATCTCGGCCAGCTTGACTGCACGACTTCTGATTCACTTTCAAGCTTTATCGCATGGGGCAATGCAAATTATCCCGCTGACAGAAATATACTGATCTTTTGGGATCACGGCGGAGGGCCTGTTTACGGATTCGGATCGGACGAATGGAATTCCAACGAATATGCTTCGCTTACTATAGACGAGATGCAGACGGCTCTTTCAAGGGGAGGGGTATATTTCGATTTTATCGGAATGGACTGCTGCATAATGTCCTGTATAGAAGTCTGCGCTGCGCTTTACGATTACTGTGACTATACCATTCTATCGGAAGACTTCGAATCCGGACTCGGCTGGTATTACAATCCCTGGCTCAAAGAACTTTACACCAATTCCTCGCTTTCGACGCCTGAGCTTGGAAAGGTGATCGTTGACTCCATGGTAGGCGCAAATGCTTCCGACAGCTATTCCGGCGATGATTCCATTCTCGCAGTCATAGACGAATCGATGCTCAGGGTTCTCTGGCAGTCATGGATGGATTTTGCATATGCCAATGAGTCGTCGCTGCTTAACAGCAACTACAGCCGTGAAGTTACAAGGCAGAGCAACGGAAGAATCCATCCGCTTCTGAAAAAAAGAGGATACCGCTTTGGAAACTGGGATGATTTCAGCTATTCCGACTACTATTCTGATGAGGATCCGCAGATGTCGGAATACTATGTAACCGACATAATGGCTGTGGCTTCCAACATCAGTACAACGGAATCATCGGCGTTAAAATCCGCTCTTTCCAATGCTATTGTTTATATGAGTGCTACCAAGGGAGATGCCGATCTTACAGGTATCTCGGTCACGCTTCCCTATGGAGACAGGACATTTTATGCCGATCTTCGCACGATTTTTACAAACTGTGGGTTTGACTCGAATTATATAACCTGGCTTGAAAAGTTTACTACCGCGTCCGGAGCCGGCAATTACTATGATTACAGCGACTGGGAAGATGAATGGAGCGGCTGGGATGACTATGATGACAGCTATAACTGGGACGGCTGGAGCTACTGTGAGGGTGATGATTCATGCAGTTATTGGGACAGCTGGGATCTCTGGGGAATATTCGGATCGGATGACGATAGCTGTTACGATTATGATTATTATTCCGATGATGATTATTACGGATATTATGATGACTACTGCTATGAGGATGACGGATATTATTACGGCGATGACTTCTACGGGTACGACGACTATTATGATGACGGATACTACGATTACGGCGGAGCATATGAAGATTTCTACGGCTATGATGACTACTTCGACAGCTCTTTCGGAGACTGGGGCTGGTAGATCATAAATAACATATGATTTCATTGAAAAAAAAGACCACTTGCATTAGAATAGTGTATGTGGTCTTTTTTGACGCACATGTATTAAATACGAAAATGAGACGGTATTGATGAGAAAAAGAGATTACTTTAACATTCCTAATCTTATGGGCTATTTCAGAATACTGATGCTGCCCGTGTTCATGATATTTTATCTTAAAGTTGAAAAGATGGGCGATAAGTACTATTTCATTGCCCTTGTCGCACTTGCACTTTCAATCCTTTCGGATCTGTTCGACGGAAAAATCGCCAGAAAATTCAATATGGTCACGGATTGGGGAAAGATGCTCGATCCGATAGCGGATAAGCTGACTCAGGGTGTTCTCGCGATCACTCTTGCGATCAAGCACCCGCTCCTGTGGATTTTTCTCGGAATTTTCCTTATTAAGGAAGCCTACCAGGGCTTGATGGGAATCTACATAATCAAGAAAAAGAACTTTGTGCAGGCGGCTAAATGGTACGGGAAGTTTTCAACCGGAGGAATTGACCAGACCTTCTTCGCACTGCTTCTTTTCCCGATCATCCCGCACCATGTTGTGCAGATACTCTGCTGGATGCTCATTCTCGTCATAATATATGCTTTTATCTGCTATATTCTATACCATATGAGCATTCTTAAAGGGAAGCCGACGGAAGATGCCCAGAAGAAGATATGGATCATCATGGGTGGCATTTTCATCCTTATCCACATAGGGATAATGGCATACTATATTTACGGATTTTATGTGCCGGAATCTATGGTAATCGGAGGCATTTTCCTATAGATTTCTATTGAAATCGGCAAAAAATGACTTTTTAAGAGGAGGCAAAATGGAACAGTACAAACAGGAATTCATTGAGTTTATGGTCGAGAGCAAGGTGCTCAAATTCGGCGATTTTACTTTAAAGAGCGGAAGGAAATCTCCATTTTTCATGAATGCGGGAGCCTACGTTACGGGAAGTCAGTTAAAGAGGCTCGGTGAGTACTATGCAAAAGCTATCCACAATACATACGGAGATGATTTTGATGTTCTCTTCGGACCTGCCTACAAGGGCATTCCGATCAGCGTAGTCACGGCAATAGCTTTCAGCGAACTCTATGGCAGGGAAGTAAGATACTGTTCAGACCGCAAGGAAGAAAAGGATCATGGAGCAGATAAGGGAAGCTTTCTCGGAAGCCCTCTTAAGGATGGGGACAGAGTCATAATGATCGAGGATGTTACCACCTCCGGCAAATCCATGGAAGAGACTATTCCAAAGGTCCGCGGAGCTGCCGATGTGGAGATTGTGGGACTTATGGTCTCGCTTAACCGCATGGAGAAGGGCCTCGGAGGAAAAGCGGGAGCCCTTGATGAGATCAGGGAGACATACGGTTTTCCTACAAATGCAATAGTTTCTATGGCGGATGTTGTCGAAGTATTGTATAATAAACCCTGTAAGGGCGAGATCGTTATCGACGATACGATAAAAGCCGCTATTGATGAGTATTATAAGCAGTACGGTGTGTGATCAAAAGGCTGGAGGGAAAGCTATGAAAGAAGATATTTATAAGTCAATGAATAATATCGGGAGCGGTAATATTGCCGTAGGAGCCGTAATGATCGTTCTCGGTGTTGCAGCGGGCGTGCTCGCGATCATTTCCGGAGCCAGACTGCTCGCAAAGAAAGATAATCTGCTGTTTTAAAAGAATCCCCACTTCGAATGATTTCGGAGTGGGTTTTTGTGCTGTAGGAGCGTAAGGCTGACTTGAAGAAACATGGCTATATTTTTACCAACAAAAAGCATCCGCTCATAGCGATAATGTCTACGATACTCGGAGTTATATCATTGGGATCGTACGTCTTTTCCATAATAAGGAGCTTTATGCTTGAGGGAGATATACCCATGAGATTCGGCTTTGCCGGAGTACTGGCGGCTTTTTATTCCCTTGTGGGAGCGATCCTTGCTCTGTACAGCTTTAAGCTCAAAGATACGTTCAGACTTTTTCCCGCACTGGGGCTTTCGCTGAACATTATAAGTCTTCTGGCCGCAGGTTTTATCCTCTGGCTTCCGGACTGAAATAAAATGCTGCAGAAATGAAGATTCCAAAGAGGTTTAAATGGAAGAACAGGACGTAATATTTGAAAGGTGGCTTTTGGCCACCACGAGATTAATGGAAATTTCGGCTGAACTCAGGGACGGAAAGACGCCTCTGCCCAAGCCGTTTGCGGAATATTTTAAGAAGTGCGTGGATTTCATGCTCATGATGGGGGACACATGGGAGGCCATCGCACAGGGCGGTCTTGATAAATCGACGGCTGATCAGCTTGCCGAGCACAATGCCAAATTATTTGAAGATGTAACTGAAAAGAATTATCCTGAGAGCTTTGCGAATCCCGAGGTCGCCGTAAGCAGACTCGGAGAGGAATACGGAAAGCTTCTTTGCGTGCTCTACTGCGAACTTCGCAGGTCCATAGGATACGCATTTGAAGAGGATCAGGAAGAGCTGGTTATCAGGGCGGAGCTTCTGCTTGAGGTCTACGGGATCTTTATGAGTACGCTCGATGATGCGAAAGAAGCCGGTGAGTACAGACTTCCCGAAGCCACGGAGATAAAGGATGCGATCTACTGGTACAACAGTGATTATGCCGATGTTTGCAACGAGAAGCGCATTAAAGCTTTTGTCTGCACCGAGGACAACAGATGGGTGAAACAGGTTAAGAGCATTAAGGATTTCTCCGATATCAGATACCTTTATCGGTACGGTTTCTACATTTCCGAGAATGAGATCGAGACAGCTAAATTCATAGCAGATCTTCCCGAAGAGACCATAGATACTATGGCTGATACCTTCACGGAAGGATACAGGATCGGCTTCGAGATGACAGGAAAAGATCTCTCGAAAAAGAGCAGTGCGGAGATCATATATCCAATAGGTTTTGAAAGAATGGTGGCAAAAGCCATTAAAAATCTGGAAAAGATAGGCCTTAAACCTATTATCCGCCGCGTGCGTCTCTTCGGCGGTGAGGTCAACAGGCAGTATTACTACGATCATAAAGACGACAGAGCCATCTACTTTGACAGGAATTTCATAAGCCGTGATCTTGAGTCGCTTCAGACCGCTTACGAAACATACAAAACAGAAGCACGCGGCTATGCGGGACCTGCGGTTGTCGAGAGCTTCGGAGAAAAGGATTTTGATCCCGTCATAAAAAAAGAAGCGGTCCACATGTCGGACGAGCAGAACAAGCTCTATGTGGAATATATCACCAGGCTGGGACAGATCCAGAGAAAGTACATCATCGAGGAGGAGAGAAGCTTTACGATCATAGCGTTCCCTGTTCCCGAGATAAGAGAGTGCCTTCCCGACAAGACCATAAAGGGATATTCGGAATTCTTCGAAGAGATCATAAAGGTAAATACTCTGGATTACAAGCTCTATCAGGAGATCCAGCAGAAGATCATAGATGCTCTCGATAAGGCTGAGTTTGTAGAGGTTACGGGACGCGGTGAAAACAGGACCGATCTTCGCGTACATGTATGGAAGCTTGACGATCCGGAAAAACAGACCAAATTCGAAAACTGTGTTGCCGATGTGAACATCCCCGTCGGAGAAGTTTTCACATCCCCGGTTCTTAAGGGCACAGAAGGAAAACTGCATGTCAGCAGAGTCTTTTTAAACGGTCTCGAATTCAGAAATCTTGAGATCAATTTCAAGGATGGCATGATCGAAAGCTCTTCCTGCAGCAATTATGAGACGGAAAAGGAAAATAATGACTATATATCAGAGAATATCCTTTTCAGACACAAATCGCTGCCTATAGGAGAGTTCGCGATAGGTACGAATACTACGGCGTACACCGTTGCAAGAAAGTACGGTGTCGAGGGCAAGCTGCCGATCCTTATCGCAGAGAAGACCGGACCTCATTTTGCGGTCGGAGATACCTGTTACTCCCACGCCGAGGATATCAAGGTTTACAACCCGGATAAAAAGGAGATCGTTTCCCGCACTAACGAGATCGCCGAGAAACGTCATACCGATCCGGCAAAGGCTTACTTCAACTGTCACACCGATATCACCATCCCCTATGATGAGCTTGGGGATATAGTGGCAGTTTCCGAGGACGGCTCAAGGGAGTATATCATCAGAGAGGGAAGATTTGCTCTTCCGGGAACCGAAAAACTGAACGAAGCACTTGAAAACTAAACAAAAACGGAGGCAATACAAATGAGCGGAAAAGTCGGTATTGTGATGGGCAGCGATTCGGATATGCCCATAATGGCCAAGGCTGCTGACATTTTAGAGGAACTCGGGGTTCCCTATGAGATGACTATCATCAGCGCCCACAGAGAACCCGATGTGTTTTTCGAGTATGCGAAAAGCGCGGAGGAAAAAGGATTCAAGGTGATTATCGCGGGAGCGGGAATGGCAGCGCATCTTCCCGGAATGTGTGCGGCGATATTTCCCATGCCGGTCATCGGTATCCCGATGCACACCACATCTTTAGGCGGAAGGGATTCACTTTATTCTATCGTTCAGATGCCTTCGGGAATACCGGTTGCGACGGTTGCGATAAACGGCGGGGCAAATGCAGGCCTTCTTGCCGCAAAGATCCTTGCAACTTCTGATCCCGAGCTCTTAAATAAACTAAAAGAGTACTCGGAAAAGCTTAAAGACCAGGTTGTAGCCAAGGACAAAAAGCTTCAGGAGATAGGATACAAAGAGTATCTTAACAACAAATAAAAATATCTGATCCAGTGCATAAACAAATAAAAGATCGAGGAGGAAATTGAGTATGGCATTAGATTACAAACAGGCAGGTGTTGACATTGAGGCGGGGTACAAGGCCGTAGAACTGATGAACGAGTTTGTTAAGAAGACAAACCGTCCCGAGGTTCTCGGCGGACTCGGAGGATTTTCCGGAGCGTTTTCGGCAAACGCATTCAAGGATATGGAAGACCCTATCCTTCTTTCAGGAACAGACGGAGTCGGAACAAAGACTAAGCTTGCATTCCTTTTGGACAAGCATGACACGATCGGAATCGACGCTGTCGCAATGTGCGTTAACGACGTAGCATGTGCGGGCGGAGAACCTTTATTCTTCCTTGATTACATTGCTTTGGGAAAGAATTATCCCGAAAAGGTAGCAACCATCGTTAAGGGAATCGCTGAGGGCTGTATTCAGGCAGGCTGTGCGCTTATCGGAGGCGAGACCGCAGAGCATCCCGGACTTATGCCCGAGAATGAATACGACCTTGCAGGTTTCTGTGTGGGCGTTGTCGACAAGAAGAACCTTATCACAGGCGAGAACATTAAGAGCGGCGATGCGCTTGTAGCTATCGGCTCAAGCGGAATCCATGCAAACGGCTTCTCACTTGTCCGCAAGGTATTTGAGATGACCAAGGAAAACCTTGAGACATATTATGATGAGCTTGGCGCTACTCTCGGAGAAGTTCTCTTAAAGCCCACCGTTATTTATGTAAAAGCTCTCAAGTCAGTTAAGGAAGCCGGAGTTACCATCAAGGGCTGCAGCCATATCACAGGCGGCGGATTCTATGAGAATATTCCCAGAATGCTTCCCGAGGGAACAAGAGCTCTTGTCAAGAAGAACAGCTACAAGGTTCCTCCTATCTTCAAGCTTCTTCAGGAGAGAGGCGGCATAGAGGAACAGATGATGTACAACACCTTCAATATGGGTATCGGAATGGTAATTGCCGTCGATGCTGCAGAAGCTGATAAGGCTGTTGAAGCAATCAAGGCTGCAGGCGAGAAGGCATACATAGTCGGAAGCGTTGTATCCGGCAAAAAGGGATGTGACATATGCTAAACATACTTGTCTGCGTATCAGGTGGCGGTACAAATCTGCAGGCTATCATAGATCAGGTCTCGGCAGGTAAGATCACAAATACAAAGATAGTAGGAGTTATATCCAACAATTACGGCGTAAAGAGCCTTGAGAGAGCAGAGCGCGCAGGAATCCCCTCCTGCGTGCTCTCTCCGAAGGACTATCCTGACAGGTCCGCTTTCAATGAAGCCTTTCTTGCAAAGGTTAAGGAAATCGGACCTGATCTTGTTGTACTCGCCGGATTCCTTGTCAGGATCCCCGAAGAATTCGTCAGGGAATATTCAAACCGTATCGTGAACATACACCCATCACTTATCCCTTCTTTCTGCGGAGTAGGTTTTTACGGATTGAAGGTTCACGAAAAAGTGCTTGAGAGGGGTGTAAAGATCACGGGAGCCACAGTTCATTTCGTTAACGAAGGAATGGATGAGGGCCCCATAATCGCACAGAAAGCTGTTGCGGTTGAGGACGGAGACACTCCCGAGGTTCTCCAGAGGCGTGTTATGGAACAGGCCGAATGGATCATTCTCCCCCGGGCTATCGACGATATTGCAAACGGACGCATTAAAGTCGAAGGAAATCATGTTGTTAAAGCTTAAATCAGAATAAAGGACAAATATCATGAACATTCTCATAGTAGGAAGCGGCGGCCGTGAACATGCCATCGCTACAAGCGTTGCAAAGAGTCCCCGCGCCGACAGGATTTATTGTGCTCCCGGAAATGCCGGAATCGCGGCACTAGCAGAGTGCGTTCCCATCGGGGCGATGGAATTCGACAAAATAGTAGCTTTTGCGAAAGAAAAGTCCATTGACATGGTCATTGTCGGAATGGATGATCCCCTTGTAGGAGGCCTTGTCGATGAACTGGAGGCAGTGGGGATCCGCACCTTCGGACCTAGGAAAAACGCTGCTATCCTTGAGGGAAGCAAAGCCTTCTCAAAGGATCTCATGAAAAAATATAATATTCCCACGGCTGCGTACGAGAATTTTGATGATGCCGGGAAGGCTATCGAATATCTGAAGACCAAGGCCGAATTCCCCATCGTATTAAAGGCTGATGGACTGGCACTTGGAAAGGGAGTCCTTATCTGTCAGAATCTTCAGGAAGCTCTTGACGGTGTAAAAGAGATCATGCAGGACAAGAAGTTCGGCACTGCGGGAAACCGTATGGTCATAGAAGAGTTTATGACCGGCCGCGAAGTCAGCGTGCTTTCGTATGTGGACGGAAACATCGTTAAGATAATGTCCTCAGCGCAGGATCACAAGCGCGCAAAGGACGGTGATCAGGGACTGAATACCGGAGGAATGGGCAATTTCTCACCTAGTCCCTTCTATACAAAGGAAGTGGACGAATTCTGTCAGAAGTATATTTTCCAGCCGACAGTTGATGCCATGAAAGCAGAGGGAAGACCTTTCAAGGGCGTTATATTCTTTGGACTTATGTTAACCGAAAAAGGCCCGAGAGTTCTTGAGTATAATGCAAGATTCGGGGATCCCGAAGCCCAGGTCGTTCTTCCCAGAATGAAAAATGATATTCTTGATGTCATGGATGCCTGCATAGACGGAACACTTGATAAGATCGATCTGCAGTTTGAAGACAATGCTGCGGTCTGCGTGGTTCTCGCCAGCGACGGCTATCCCGTCAAGTATGAAAAAGGATATCCGATCACGGGACTTCAGGCTTTTGACGGAAAAGAAGACTATTATTGCTTCCATGCGGGTACAAAATTCGATGAGAGCGGCAGGATCGTCACAAACGGCGGACGTGTTCTCGGCGTTACCGCTCTTGGAAAAGACCTGAAAGAAGCCAGGGCAAAGGCATATGAGGCAACCGAATGGGTAAGCTTCGATAACAAATACATGCGCCATGATATAGGAAAGGCAATAGACGAGGCATAAAAACAGCTGATAACGTAGTTCCCTCTATAAAAATATAGAATTTTTCTTGAAAATACGAAAAAAATCACTGGATAATCACTATATTGTGTGTTATTATGATATAGGTGTCTATATTATGTGGTTTTTGATGAGCCAAAAACTCTGGAGGATAAATCACAATTACGTCGGAAAGCCGGCGTAACTGAGGAGGACTATGAAAATGAAAGCTAAAAGTTTAAGCTCTTGCATCAAGAGTTTTCTTCCCGGAATATTTACTGCTGCTGCAGTTTTTGTCGCAGTATTCGCAATATCGCTAAACAGCCTTGCGGCAAGTTCGGGAAAGATCCTTAAGGACGGTGTCCGTGTCCGCAAGGATGCGAGTACAAACAGTGATATAGTCGTTTCGCTGGTAAAGGATGATCCGATCACCATCAACGGAAAGACCACCGGAGCCGACGGAAATGTCTGGTATCAGATCACAACTGCCGCAGGTGACAGTGGGTATGTCCGTTCTGATCTTGCCACTATCACCGACGGTTCTACACCGGATACCATCGGAGCGGACGGAAATGTGACAGCCGGCGATCCCAGTATCAGATTGGTAAATCCGATCTCCGGTACCATCACTTATGACCAGAATGTCAGAGTCCGCGCAGAGGCGTCCACCTCGAGTGCGATCATCGACAGCCTTGAAAACGGAACTGTTGTTACGATCAAAGGCATCAAGAAAGGTACCGACGACAGAGACTGGTATTACATCGCATACAATAACGCAGAGGGCAATGAAGTCGTAGGATTTTCAAGATCCGATTTCATAGTTCCCGGCGGAGATCTTACAGACCTTACTACCGAGACCGGAGGCGGCGAAGAGACTGCCGTAGAGGAAACAGTCGCAGCAGATCCCGAGCCTGTTCAGACAAAGGACTGGGATACCGAGCAGCAGGGCGAAGACTGGATACTGCTTGATTATAAATCGGGTGTTCAGTACAAGATCAGCGAGATATTTGAAAACCTTGATACCTACAAGGAATCTGCAAAGGAATCCAAAGGCAAGGTTACTTCATTAAGAGTAGCTCTTATTATCTTTATAATTCTTGCAGTTGCAGCTTTGGGTGCAGCGGGATATCTCTTCATGAAGCTCAGGGAAGCCAGAGACCAGGCAGCGTTTGCCGATGCCGAGAAGCAGAGAAAAGCTCGCACTCTCGGAGGATTTGGCGGACTTGGAAGACTCGGCCAGGGTACAAAGCCTGCCGGACAGAGCGGCGTTAAACCTGCCGGACAGGGTGGGTCTAGACCAGCCGGTGCGGGAGGAAGACCTGAGGGATCAGGTGCTGCAAGACCTGCGCAGGGCGGTCAGAGACCTATGCCGGGACCTAATGGCCAGAGACCTGCCGGACAGGGTGGACCAAGACCTTCACAGGGCGGTCAGAGACCTATGCCGGGACCTAACGGAGCAAGGCCTGCAGGACCTACGGGACCGAGACCTTCCCAAGGCGGCCAAAGACCTATGCCGGGACCTAACGGAGCAAGGTCTGCAGGACCTACAGGACCGAGACCTTCCCAGGGCGGCCAAAGACCTATGCCGGGACCTAACGGAGCAAGACCTGCAGGACCTACAGGACCGAGACCTTCTCAGAGCAGCGGAAGACCTGTTCAGAGAGCAGAGGGTGAGGGAAATCCGAATCCCAGACCTGTAAATACCGATGATGACGGTTTCGACTACAGCTTCCTTAACAATAAGGGCGGCGAATAAAATGGTATATATCTGTTAAAGAAGGAAACTCTTAAAAGAAAATAAAATCTGAGTTTTCAAATTGACAGCAGGAGCTCACTGTTATAACATTTGTATAACAGTGAGCGTTTTTCTTCATAGGTAATTCGGAGGGTTTTCCTATGATGAAAAAATCGCTGACGATACGAGTTAAAGCAATGCTTTAAGAGGTGTCTCTATGGTCATTGAAATAGATTTTAACAGCGATGAAGCCCTTTATCTTCAGCTCAGGAACCAGATCATACTCGGGATCGCCATGGAGGAGTATAGAGACGGTGATCCGCTTCCGAGTGTCAGGGCACTTGCGGAGGATATAGGGATAAATATGCATACGGTCAACAAGGCCTACTCCGTTCTCAGACAGGATGGGTATGTTAAGGTGGACAGAAGGCGCGGCGCGGTAATAGCAGTCGATTCCGCCAAGGAAGAATACCTTCATCAGCTCCGGAACCGGCTTAAGTCGGTTGTTGTTGAAGCAGTATGCAGGAATGTTTCTAAGAATGAGATCCACAGTCTTATCGACGAGATATACAGGGAATACGAGAGGATTTAATAATGCAGGGCAAATATACGCAAAAAGCACAGGCAGCACTTAAGGAAGCCGCAAAATGCGCAAGACAGTTTCATCAGGGATATATCGGATCGGAGCATATCCTGGCGGGGCTTCTCGCGGATGAGACCAGCGTAGCCGGAAAAGTACTCCGTGAAAACGGAGTGGAACCCGCGAAATACAACGAAATGATAAAGGATATGATCTCCTTTGACAATAAGACAGTCATAAGGGAAAAAGGTCTTTATTCGCCCAGAGCCGAGATGGTGCTGGAAGAAGCCGGCAAGCTTGCTGAGAGATTCGGAAACAAGGAAATTGGAACAGAGCATCTTCTTCTTGCGATAATCAAGGAAGGTGAGAATGTGGCAGTTAGACTCCTGGCTGCGCCGGGGACTAATATTCAGAAGATTTACACAGATACTCTCGCGGCAATAGGACAGGACCCGGCTCTTGTAAAAGAGGATCTTCGGGGAAACGGCGGCAAGGGAAAGCCGTCCATGCTGGCACAGTACAGCCGTGATCTTACGGCACTTGCAGCGGATGGAAAGCTTGATCCTGTTGTCGGAAGAAATGATGAGATAAGAAGAGTCATACAGATATTGAGCCGCAGGACCAAGAACAATCCCTGTCTTATAGGTGAGCCCGGTGTAGGTAAGACCGCAGTTGTGGAGGGACTTGCACAGAGAATTGTTTCCGGCGATGTTCCCGCTACGGTCAGAAATAAAAGGCTGCTCACTCTCGATCTTTCCGGAATGGTAGCCGGAAGCAAATACAGAGGTGAATTTGAGGAGAGAATAAAGAGAGTTATCCATGAAGTCATAGAGGATGGAAATGTTATTCTCTTTCTCGATGAGCTGCATACTCTTATTGGTGCGGGAGGAGCCGAGGGAGCCATCGACGCTTCCAACATCATGAAACCTTCTCTTGCCAGAGGAGAGCTTCAGCTTATCGGAGCTACTACGATCTCCGAATACAGAAAGTACGTTGAGAAGGATGCCGCACTTGAAAGGCGTTTCCAGCCCGTTACCGTTGAGGAACCGTCTCAGGAGGAGGCTATCCGTATCCTTGAGGGTATCAAGGGCAGATATGAGGAACATCACAAGGTAGAGATCACACAGTCGGCTGTCGAGGCTGCCGTGAGGCTTTCCGCACGTTATATCAATGACAGGAATCTTCCGGATAAAGCGATCGATCTTATTGACGAAGCGGCTGCAAGCGCTAGGCTGAAGGGCTTGGAGCAGCCCGATAAATTGCGCCAGCTGGCAGAGGAATTGCAGAAGCTTGACCGCCAGATAGAGCTTTCCATCAGGATGGAAGCCTTTTTGCAGGCTCATGAACTAAAAGAAAAACAGGATGTGATCCTCAAGAAGTACGAGAGACTTCAGAATAAGATGCAGGATTCATCCGAAGAATATACATACTCCATCGATGAGGATAATATAGCCGCAGTTGTTGCAATGTGGACAAAGATCCCGGTTACAAAGCTCGCGGAAAAAGAGAGCGACAGGCTTTTGAAGCTTGAGTCCATACTTCATAAGAGAGTCATCGGTCAGAATGAGGCCGTTGAATCAATCTCAAAGGCAATGAGAAGAGGAAGAGTAGGACTGAAATCACCGAACAGGCCCATCGGTTCCTTCCTGTTCCTGGGTCCTACCGGTGTGGGAAAGACCGAGCTGTCAAAGGCGTTGGCGGAGGCCATGTTCGGATCCGAGGATGCCATAATAAGAGTGGATATGTCAGAGTATATGGAGGGGCATTCGGTTTCTAAGATGATCGGTTCACCTCCGGGATATGTCGGCTTCGAAGAGGGCGGTCAGCTTACGGACAAGGTCAGAAAGAACCCTTATTCCGTTGTGCTGTTTGATGAGATAGAAAAAGCTCATCCCGATGTTTTCAACATTCTTCTCCAGGTTCTTGATGAGGGACATATAACGGACTCAAAAGGACGTAAAATATCCTTCAAGAACACGATACTTATTATGACTTCAAACGCCGGTGCGCAGAGGATCGTAGATCCCAAGAACTTAGGCTTCGCTACTGAAAAGAGCGAGAAGAAGGACTACGAAAAGATGAAATCCGCTGTTATGGAGGAGGTCAAGCGCTCCTTCAAGCCTGAGTTCATTAACCGTATTGATGACATACTTGTATTCCATCAGCTTACCGATGAAGACATGAAAGCCATCGTCAACCTTCTTGTCAAAGAGCTTGCGGGCAGGTGCGAGAGCCAGATGAACATCAAGCTGAGCTTTACCGCCAGCTTAAAGGAGCATATCGTCAAGAAGTTTGCGGACAAAAAGATGGGAGCCAGACCGCTTCGCCGCGGTATCCAGTCGGAAGTGGAGGATGCCCTTGCTCAGGAGATCCTCTCCAAAAAGGTTAAACCCGGTAATAAAGTTACGGTCGGAGTAAAGGATAACAAGGTTACATTTACCGTAAAGGATAAGACCTGATGTAAGTTGTGAACACTTCGTTAAATCTTGCTTAAAGCTATTTACTTTAACAGGTTTTTCGAAGTAAAATAATAGTACGAACCTGATATAGCCAAAGAGACCAGAGGAGGAAAAGAGGTATGGCTGTTATAAAAGAGCTGATCCGCAAAGAAGCGGATGGCAGACTGAGCTTTGGAAATTACGAGCTTGCGAAGAAATCAAAGGTTGAGGATTTTCCTTTTGAGGGCGATCTCCTCAAGGTTAAAACCTTCAATGAGATCACTAAACTTGAAAAGAACGGACTTTTCCTTTATGAATCGGTTCCGGGGACGGCAGTTAATAATTTCAGTGAAACTGCAGACGGCATAGAGTTTACGGTAGAAGCCAAGGAAGATGTTCAGATTACATTAGGTCTCGAGGAAGATACCCTCTATGAGATCTTTGTCGGAGGAAGCAGCACAGGAGCTGTACAGACCGGGCTTGGCGGAAAGCTCTCAATAAGCGTGGAGACCGCTAATGCCGATGCCGTAAGTGTTAAGGTTGTTAAGGCATAAAAAAAGAATAGAATTATTTTGCACCCGGGTTTACTCCCGGGTGTAATTTTACTTCATAGAAAATGCTCTGCATTTTCTATGAAGTAAAACGCTCCGCTATGGATGCGACTCGCGCGGAAATGAAAAATGTCGCCTTTGGCGACCCGCGCTCGCGCGATCATATCGCAAGGCGATATGATTTGTTCTAGGAAAATATTTGAGGATTTATTTCATGAAGAAAATGACTTCGGTATTCTTCTGCAACGAATGCGGATATGAATCAACCAAATGGCTGGGACAATGCCCGGGCTGTAAACAGTGGAATACATTTGTTGAAGAGACGGTTTCCAAGGAGGAAATTAAGAAAAAAGGAACCGAGAAAATAAAAAGCGCGATGAGCTCGGAGGTGGTACCGCTCACGGAGGTAACCATAAGGGAGGAAGACAAGCTTCTCACCGGTATAGGCGAGCTTGACAGGGTGCTTGGAGGTGGAATAGTAGCGGGGAGTATGGTGCTTGTCGGAGGAGATCCAGGCATAGGAAAATCAACTCTGCTTTTGCAGGTCTGCCGCAATCTGTCCGAAGGCGGCATCGATGTGCTTTATGTTTCCGGTGAGGAGTCCAAGATGCAGATAAGGCTGAGGGCGGATAGGATCGGGCAATTCAGTGAGAAGATGTCGCTCCTTTGTGAGACGGACATGGATACCATAGCTGAAGTCATAAAACAGAGAAAGCCCAAGATAGTAGTGATCGATTCCATACAGACCATGTTCAATGAGCAGTTAAGCTCGGCACCGGGATCGGTCAGTCAGGTCAGGGAGACTACCGCGGTTCTTCTCCAGGTTGCTAAGGGACTCGGCATATCGATATTTATAGTCGGACATGTGACGAAAGAGGGCTCTGTTGCAGGCCCACGTGTACTTGAGCATATGGTGGATACAGTCCTCTATTTTGAGGGCGACAGACATGCTTCGTACAGGGTATTGCGGGGAGTTAAAAACCGTTTTGGATCGACGGATGAAATAGGTGTTTTTGAGATGCGCCAGAACGGGCTTGCAGAGGTGATGAATCCTTCGGAGTATATGCTTGACGGACGGCCCTGCGATGCTTCGGGTTCTGTTGTTACCTGCTCTATGGAGGGAACAAGGCCTTTGTTGTTTGAGATACAGGGACTTGTCTGCCACACAAGCTTCGGACTGCCGAGAAGGCAGGCCACCGGTACCGACTATAACAGAGTCAATCTGCTCATGGCGGTCCTTGAAAAAAGATGCGGATTGGCACTTG
>JAEEGL016214119.1_pt1 | contig 23750 bp, 17 predicted proteins | sample 9134231 | NCBI WGS metagenome assembly JAEEGL01 (sample SAMN16246548, study PRJNA631951) | gut metagenome | biome: gut microbiome; feature: rumen; material: fiber-attached | host: Bos | place: Iran: Karaj | collected 2018-10 | reverse complement strand
AGTCTGTATTCCAAGTAAGCGTATGATGGCATAAAAGACCATTGTATACTTTATTTCATAATTTCTCATGTTTCAATGCCCTCTTGAATCATTGTAATTTGGTGAAAATTCAAGAGCACATCCAAAACCAATGAAAAAGCCCAGGGCCGTTACAAACCCTGAGCTTAAGCCATTTTCGTGGAGACGGAGGGGATCGAACCCTTGACCTCTTGAATGCCATTCAAGCGCTCTCCCAGCTGAGCTACGCCCCCAAATAATGCGCCAGGGCAGGAATTTTCTGCCCTGGCGTTTATTATACAGATTTTGCGGAAAATGTCAAACGTTTTATGCGATGTGCCACATATTCGAATAGCTTTCGGCTCAGCCTTTGTTCCGCTTGCTTTCGATCTTCACGCGGCCGTCATGGATATCCTTCTTAAAGAAATCCTTCGCGGAGCAGCCGGCGCGGCCGGAGGACGCGCAGGCGCAGGCACAGGCGCACGAAGATGCGCAGGCACAGGACGAGACGCAGGCACACGAAGAGGCGCAGGACGAATGATGCGAAGAACCGCTGGAGCGTGAAGAATGGCTCGGGCCGGAGGAACGCGGACGGCTGACCGGAACATTGATCACGTTGACGTGAATGTAGGTGTTCGGAGAGTCGCCATAACGATATGTGCCGTTTTTCGTATAGTTTTCGGGCTTTTCGATCTGGCTTTCCTCGACGACTTCCTTCGACTTGATCATGCTGCGGCCGCAGTATGGGCAGCTGTCCTTGCCTTCCTGGCGCACGGCGCCGCAGCTCGGGCAGTTCTCATAATACTCGATCTTCGTACGAGTAATCTTCTTTTCGGTCGCCTGCTGAGAGCCGAAGTCGGTACCGCCGAAAAGCCACTTGAAGAATCTGACGACCATGACGATCGGGATCGCGATAAATGCGAAGCTTATGATCACGCCGATGATCCCTGCGATAATGTCGCCGAAATCAAGGCCGTTTCCGCCGTTGCCGCCGCCGTTTCCGGTGGGCTCGGGGATGATCGGATCATAGCCGCCGCCGGAGTTCGCCTGACGGTCCACGGAGAAGCCAAACGCATCATTCGGATAAACGACGCTCATCGTGTATTTGCCGCCTGCGGAAAGCCTTGACTGGAAGACGAGATAACCATCCTCCAGGAAGCAGTCCGGCTGCCAGGCGCCCGCCTGATCCGCATTCCAGCGGATCACGAGCTCTTTGACATCCATTCCGTCGAACCAGGCCGGCGTGAAGGTGTAGACGGTCTCACCCTCGACCCATTTATCGATCTGATACATATGATCCTGAGTCATGGAAAACTCGACAACGACGGTTTCGTCCGCATAGTAGGAGCGGTCCAGATAGATCGCGAGTTTCTCGCCGTTGTCCTCGATGTCGTCGATCGTGTCGGAGAGAGGCTGAATGTTTTCATGATAGCTGTTCGGCACGCCGAGGTCGATCCAGTTGAGCGGGCCATAGATCTTATCATCCAGCACCTTCCACTCAATGTGGTAGACCATTTCAAGAGAGGCGTCGTCATTGACGTCGACCGTGATCGTGAAATTCTCGATCTCGTCAGTCGCGGCAGCAAAGGCCGGAACCGAAGAGAACAGGACGGTAAGCAGCAGGACGGCCGCCAACAGCAGGAGTTTAAGAGATTTATTCACTGCTTTTTTCATCAGCAATACCTCCTTAACGGACACTCGCCCGTCATATCGGACGAATAGTTTCTGTGCTCTATGCACGCCTGGCTGTCCCAGATCGAAGCCCAGTCATCCGCCAGCATATTGCCGAGCGGCTTATCGGAGAGCCAACTCTGGCACGGGACGACATTGCCGCCGGGGGTGACCGCCATGTTCGACAGGCATGCGCCGCAGGACGGGGAGGGGATGTTCAGTTCCTCGAAAACTTCCTGGCCGATCCAGCCTGGGGACGTGAAGGCGATCTCCATGCCGTTTGCGTGGCAGTACGCGACTGCTTCGTGCAGGATCGCTTCAAGTTCTTCGCTGGTCAGCTGCAGGCGCTCGGACGCTTCTTCTGCAGCGTTTCCGGTCGTGATGAGGCCGGAGCAGGTCACGTAGATGACGCCTTTTTCGTGCAGGAATTCGAGTGTTTTCACATAATCCCGGTTCAGTGTGCAGAGCGGGGTATTGATGCTGACGGAAAGCCCTTCCGCCAATGCATTTTCAATGCCCGCCACCGTATTCACATACTCCGCGGCACCCACCAGTTTCTTATGCACGTCCGCATCCACCGAATAGAACGTGATCTGGACGCTGTCCAGTTCTGCCTCATGCAGCTTCCTGCAATAGTCCGCCGTCAGTTTGATGCCGTTCGTGTTCAGGCGCGAGATGAACCAGCGCGCATAGGCGATCAGCTCGAACAGGTCGTCACGCATCGTCGGTTCGCCGCCTGTAAACGTCACCTGCGGGATGCCGGCCTCACGGCACTTATCGAGGATCTTTTTCCAGTCTTCGGTCGAAAGCTCCGCCTCATCCGAGAGCACCTGGCCTGCCGCGTAGCAGTGCACGCACTTCTGATTGCAGTGCCATTGTCCGTTCTTCGTCATCGCGCTGACCATCAGGTCCATGCGGTGCGGAGCGTTCATGTACTCGGCATACTCGCCGATGCTCATGTAATGGATGTCGGTCGTGACGTCCTCGCGATAAGCGATCTGCTTCATCGTGGTGTAGATGCGCACAATCTCATTCTGAATGCGCTTTTTCGAGAAGACCGGGATGATCTTTTTCACGTTTGCCGCGGTATTGTCCAAAATGGCCTGGACTTCCGGCTCGCCGATCTCTTTTCCGTCATAGCGGTTCGCTTCACGGATCATTTCGGCGAGGATGACGGCTGCCGCGAAATTGACCGGGACAATGTCGGTGCCGTTCACGATCGCAACGCTCGGATTCAGCGCGTTTTCTTCTTTTTTCGGCGGGATCAGATGGACGCGGATCGCGCCGGGTCCGTTCGGATTCAGCGTCGTGTGCAGGACTTCATTGAACGTATTGTCCATGTAGTCATAGATCTGCTGGACAGTCTTCGTGCTTCTGAGTAGTTTCGGTACGGGAAACATCATGACCTCCTGAAGTGTTGGTATGGACCGGGGGGCCGTATCCTTCAGCCCTTTCCCCCCTGATCTGTTTTTTCTGGTTATATTATAGAAGATGAATGCCGGCGTGTCCACCTTTTACGAGTGGAAATAGGAGGGACTATTTGCTTAGTCAGACATCATTTTCAGTTCTATACACGGTTCAGGCGTATAAAACGGCCGGGGCTGATCCCTTTGTAGCGTTTGAATACTGTAGAAAAATAATTGCTGTCGTTAAAACCGCACTGGCCAGAAATATCCGAAAGAGGCAGATCGGTCTCCCGCATCAGCTTTTCAGCATTCATAACACGGGTAAAGTTGATATAATCTGTGACCTTTAGCCCGGTTTGCTTTTTGAAGTTTTTGTAGATGGTGCTTTCCGAGACAGAAAATTTGGATGCAAGCTCCGCAATGCTGATGGAATGGCAGTAATTTTCGGAAACGTATCTCATGATTTTTCCGGACAGGCTATCTTGCTCAGCTGTCGCAGGCGGGCAGCTTACTGCATGCCGGTTTGCAATGATAAGGAACTCGTTTAGATAAGAAACGCAGAGATCACTCGCATAGGCTTCACTGTGGTTCATCTCGTCTCGGATCTTCTCAAACAACCGGATGACATCCGTCTGGTATTTCAGAGGAAGCGTATAGCATGGTGTCTTCTTCATTTTATCTAAAATACTGGACATGTTCGGACTTAAACAAGAAGGTTGGATCTGAAGCTCGATCCGATATGTTTCACGGTCTTCTGGATACCGGCTGCGATGAGCTATATAGGGAGGAATAATCAGGATACTCCCATCATATAGGGTGTAGACACTGTTGCCTAGAATTAATTGAACTTGACCGCTTTTGACATAAAACAACTCATAAGTGGCATGATAATGAAAATCTCTCATCTGATCGCCTTTTCTGATCCGCATTACGATGAAAATGGGGTCAGGCAGGCCTCTTTTTTCGAAACGTCCGGCTTTCTCTTTAGGCAATCTGACTGCTTCGCGAGTCAGGTGTTCTGTTCCGCGTTCAAATTGTCTGCACATAATCGTCTCCCTGTTTTCCGAAGTTCTGCCTTGCATTATTGTATCATAATTTGCAGGAAAGAAGGCAAATTATCAAGGTTATTTTTACAGTTTTTTAAAGTTTTTTCAGATTGTCCAGTATCTTTAATGAAACCGCAAATGGAGACTGATAAGATAGTAAAAAGATAACAGATGTTACCAGATCAGACTGTCGATGTACTGCTGGGAAAAGGAGGCCTGACCAGATGAAGGACAATTCCGTTCAGCTTGCTGTTAAAGCTTGCAGGACAATCATGGACCGGTATAATCCTCGGGATTTACCGCCAAAGGAGTGTTTCTTTTATCATCAGGGGGTGTTTCTCTCCGGGATGGAAAGGCTGTATGATCTGACCCGAAAAAAGGAGTATTTCAATTATATTCAGGATTATGCGGACTATGTCCTGGGACCATGCGGAGAAGTCTACGGCTTTTGTCATGAACTGGGACTTCGCCAGGGCTCTCGTTTTGCCGGAAGAGAGATGACGATGCTGGACTGCAGGCAGCCCGCCGTTCTTCTTTACAGATTGTTCGATGAAACAGGTGATGAAAAGTATATGAATGCGGCCAGGACCATCAGTGCATCATTGTATTACTGGCCGGTAAATGAATATGGCGGCTACTGGCATATGCTGACCCAGCCGAATCAAATGTGGCTGGACAGTGTCTATATGTGCGGTCCTCTCTCGGTAAAATATGCAAAACGTTTCGGAGACACTACACTGCGGAAGCGTGCCGTTAAACAGGTTTTGCTCATTGACGAAAAAATGAAGGACATTCAAACAGGCCTATATTACCATGGATGGGATCCTACGAAAACAGCAGAGTGGGCAAATAAAAAAACAGGATTGTCGGAATGTATCTGGGGACGAGCTGTCGGTTGGTATGCAGCGGCAATCGTTGATATGCTGGATGATATTCCGGAAAACCTTCCGGAGTATAAGCTGCTGGCTGATATCGAAGCAGCTCTTTTAAAGGCGTTGACAGCATATCAGGACTACAAGAACGGTCTTTGGTATCAGGTGACCGATAAACCGGGAGAGGCGGGAAACTGGATTGAAACTTCCTCAAGCTGCTTGTTTGCATACGCCTATGCGAAGGCGATCCGAAAGGGCTTGATCCCCCGGGAACAGTATATTTCTATACTGAATAAGGTGTTTGACGGAATTCAGGATTACATATATGAAGATGCGGAGGGCCGGCTGACGTTGGACAGAATCTGCATAGGAACATGTATTGAGTCAGGGCTTTATGAACACTATATCCAGAGAAACCATAAAAAAAACGATCTGCACGGTATGGGTGCTTTTGTTCTCATGTGTACAGAAACAGCGAAACTGAATGCACAGTATGGGTCGGAAAAGGCGGCAGATGATGCAGAGAATTGAACAGCAGACGGCGCGAAAACTTGACCGGGAAACCGTAAGGAAGAGACTTACGCAGTCAGCGCTTCGGAATGTGTCATGCGGAAAAACAGGAGGGATTGCCGAAGCTGTTGTACAGAACGGAGAGATGTATTTTCTAGGCTGCTTTGATGATGAAGGGCTTGGAATCCATGTGGATGAGACAACAATATTCCGCCTTGCATCCATGACGAAACCTGTCACGGCAGTGGCAGTATTGCAGCTTCTGGAGAGGGGAGAACTCTCTTTGGAAGATCCGGTTTATCAATATATTCCCGCATATGAACACTTGAACATCGGAAGGATAAACGGTGAAGAATTGGAAGTAATAGGACCAGCGAAGAAGCACATTACCATCCGTCATTTACTGACGCATACCAGCGGACTGGGGAGCGGACCGGTAGGACATTGGGTCGACAAACAGTTTCCGAGATCTGAACACTATACACTCGAACAGACAGTGGAACGCTATGCTGAGTACCCATTGGATTTCGAGCCTTATTCAAAACAGGTATACAGCGGATCCCATGCTTTTGACGTTCTGGCACGTATTGTCGAGATCGTTTCCGGTATGCGGTTTGGGGATTATTTGAATCAGGAAATATTTGATCCGCTCGGAATGCCGGATACTGTTTTCGCGCCGACTATGGAACAATGGGCACGTATGATTCCTGTTCATGATTACCGGGACGGAAAAGGGTGCTTTGCAGATTATCCGTCTGGCGGCGTTTTTTTGGGGCTGCCGGTCACCTGCTGCGCTGGAGGGACAGCTTTAGCATCTACGTTAAAGGATTATGTCAGATTTGCTGAGATGCTGCAGAACCGCGGATGTCTTGACGGAGTGAGGATTATCGGAGAAAAGATGATCAGGGAAATGTCCCGGCAGCAGCTGCCGCCTGAGTTGATGAACGGCGTAAGGAACTGGGGCCTTGGCGTAAGGGTAGTCACAGATGATCCTGATCCTGCGAATACTCTTCCCTGTGGGGCATTCGGCTGGAGTGGTGCTTTAGGTGGTCATTTTTGGGTAGATCCCGTGAACAGGATCACGGCAGTCTATCTTAAGAATTCATTGTATGATGGTGGCTCCTGGAGCAAAACAGGCCAGGAATTTGAACGGGATGTTTACTCAAGTTTTTCTAATAAACTGCTGTAGAGAAGGGAAAATGAAGTTTTCTGTTGGATATCAATTGAGAGAACAGGATGATTTTCTGGAAAGTATCATTTGCTGTAAGGAATGCATCAATGAGATCTATTTCTCGTGGGGCGATTTCGCAAACGGACGCAATAGTCAGATCAAACAGTCGGGCATGCTTCCGTGGGAAGCGCAGAGAAAGCAGGAAGAAGACCTAAAGCGTCTTTCCGGAGCGGGACTCCGGTTCAATTTGCTGTTCAACGCAACATGCTACGGAAAAGACAGTCAGTCCCGGGCTTTTTTTGAAAAGATCGGAGAAACGGTCGATTATATTCAGCATACTGTGGGGCTTCAGGGAGTCACGACTACTTCTTTATTGATTGCCAGGTTCATCCATAATAACTTCAGCGGCATTGATGTGAGGGCTTCTGTCAATATGTCGATTGGTTCTGCAGAAGCGATGGATTATGTGAAAGATCTGTTTGACAGTTTTTATCTGAAAAGGGAACTGAATCGGGATATCAAGAGGATACTGGAACTGAAGGAATGGTGCAATGAGAACGGGAAGGAAATTTACGGTCTTGCAAACAGCGGCTGCCTGAACGACTGCCCTGCGCATGTATTTCATGACAATCTGGTCTCCCATGAGAGTGAAATCGCTGTCATGGATAATGGATATTCGTTTGAGAGCATCTGCAGACGGTTTCTGAAATCAGAAGAGAATCTGGGACAACTCCTTGACCGTATGAATTTCATTCGTCCGGAAGATGTTTGCCATTATGAAGGTGTATTTCCCGCCCTAAAGCTCGCCACACGGGTCAGTCCAGTTCCGATCAGGATACTGAAAGCATATGCCGAGGATCATTCATACAAGGGAAATGTGTTGGATCTTCTGGAACCCAATCATTCGGGCGCTCTTTATCCGAAGCTTGTGGAGAATGAAAAGATCCAATCAAGACTGATGAATGGAAGATTGAAATACGAAGGGCTGGAGGAAGCGCTTGTGACGCTGAATCCGGAAGGAGACACGTTATGCTGACAAGCAAAATGATCAAAGATGCCGCATATGAAGCCGGCGCTGACAAATGCGGGATCGGTCCGGTCTCGCGGTTAAATGGTGCGCCGCCCCAGATGAATCCCAAATATCTTTTCCCAAATGCCAAAAGCTGTATTGCCTTTGCTTTTCGTATTCCCAGAGGTGTACAAAGGGGGATAGAGGAAGGTACACAGTTCTATCAATATCCCTCAATGGCATATGGAGGAATTAATGAGATCTATGCTCCGGCAGTTTTGTATCACGTCGGAAAAGTGATTGAGGATGCCGGTTATGAGGCAGTCGTTTATCGAAATACCGGTGCCAGAGGGCCTGTATCCGATATGGACGGATCTCCCGGAAATACACTTTCTCCGGAGGAGCAGATCGAGGTCAGCAAGCATGCAAAAGGAAAAACCGCTCATCATCGGAGTGTGCAGTATACACGGGAAGTCAGTCCTGACAAAGTTCCGCCGGATCTGCAGTTCCATTTCAGACTTGCAGCCGTGGCATGCGGCTTGGGCGAGATCGGCTGGAGCAAAATGCTCCTGACGCCGGAGTTCGGACCGCTGCAGAGGGTGGCTTTCATTTTTACTGATGCCGAACTGGAATACGATGAGATGTACAGCGGTCCTCCTCTTTGCCGTCGCTGCGGAGCCTGTGTGCGCGAATGTCCGGGTGGCTGTATTCCGCCAATCAATTCAGGAAAGACCATACGTGTAGATCTGGCAGGAAAGATCTGCGAATGGGGAGACATTGATATGTGGCGTTGCTATGCGTTCTATACACATGGCGGAAGATATTACAATCCATTTGTCCCGAAGGAGGTTTTCGATGCTAATGAAGACGGTATGCTTGACCTTCTTGAAGGCGTGACGGACCAGGCAAACGAAAAAGAGGTCATGAAGGTCTATACTGCTCTGGAAAAGTATTTTCCGAGCTGGGTCGGTTACAATATGGCCAAATGCGGTGGTTGTATCCGCGCCTGTGTAAGTATGCTGGAGAAGAAGGGGGGATGCATGGAAGGAAGATTCAAGGAACCGCTTCGTGAGGGGAAAGCCTGGAAGATGGATCGGTGAGGAAAAATAATGAAGGCGGAAGACATTAAAAGAAAAGCAAAGGAGCTAGGCGCTGCGGTATGCGGGATCGGCGACCCGGAGCTTTTAAGAGGAGAAGACCCGCAGCGGAATCCATTTTCTATCCTGCCGAAGGTGAAGAGTATCATCGGCTTCGGCTTCAGGATACCCCGCGGCCTTTATCGCGTCATGGAGGAGCATAGACAGTATTATAATTATACGAATCTTGGTGTGAAATACATTGACGAAAGCTTCGCAGAGATCTTTCTTCTGAAAATGGCCGCCTTGATCGAGGATGAAGGCTATGACGCCTGTCTGCAGAGAAGCATACCGGGTTTCAGAATCAAGGGCGATAAGAGCACCAATCCGGAAGTTAGCAGGATCTACGAGCTTCGTTTTGCCAGTCCGGTCGCACCGGACAAACCGGTTCCCGATGTTATTATTGATTACAATAAAGCCGCAGTCGTCTGCGGTCTCGGAAGCATCGGCGTGCACGGAAAGGTGATCGCACCAAAACACGGCCCCTTTCTTAGATATGTGTTTATTATTACTGACATGGATCTGGAACATGACGAAAGCTTCAAAAAGGAACTGTGTGACCATTGCATGAAATGCGCGGAAGCCTGTCCGGGCCATGCTATCGGAGAAGACGGTGTCGATTCATGGCAATGCAGCGTCTATTACAGAGGCGCGCACCGGTCTAATCCTTTTATGAAATCAGATTTCCTGCAGGATGATGAAGAGAAGGAAGAGATCCTGGACGGCAGGAAACGTTTCGACAGTGAGAGCGCGAAAGCATTATACGGAAAACTGGATTTTCTTCCGGCAACACATTTCGGCTATGTGCCATGTTTGTGCGGGATGTGCTGCGAAACGGTTTGTTGGAAACATCTGAAGGAGGAGGGAATACTGTGACCGATCGAATTATTGAATGCGCAAAACGCTATGACGCAGATATCGTGGGATTTGCATCTGCTGAAAGGTTTGCGCTGGATGATCCCGTGTTCAGGATCTTTCCGGGAACGAAGACAGTCATTGGGATGGGGTTCCGCGTGCTTCGGGGAATCTACAGAGGCGTCGAAGAAGGAACGACATATTACCAATATACTACGATGGGCGTGGAAAACCTGGAGGAAACGGTCATGCCGTTGGCGCTGTTAAATGTCAGCAACCTGATCGAGGAGGAAGCATTTGAGGCATTACCACAGCGGCGAAATCAGCTGATCATGGAGGAAAACGACTCCACAAATCCAGAAGTTGATTATACAGATATTCGAAGAGGTGTTACGGCAGAGAATCAACTGGATTTTCTGAACTGTGCAGTCCAATGCGGACTCGGGGAGAAAAGCATGGCCGGTACTCTGCTGAATCGGGAGTTTGGGCCGTTTATCCGATATTGTTTTATCCTGACAGACGCAGTTCTTTGTGAAACGCCGCTACAGAATGAAGGGCTTTGTGACAGATGCGGAGAATGCATTAAAGCATGCCCCGGCCATGCAATCAGGGATGACGGTACACTCGACTGTTGGAGATGCGCGGTATATTATAATGGTGCAAATGGATCAAAGAATCCCTTTATGCCTCCGGAAGCCTTTTCAGGGTTTAAAGATAGGATGAGTATTATTGACGGGACAGCTGTGTTTTCAGAGGAGGAAGCAAAGAAAATTCTGGACAACATCTATTTTTATCCCCCTGCGAAGCATTTCTACAGAACGTCCATCTGCGGACGGGCCTGTGACAGGGCATGTTACATTCATCTCGAGGAGAAAGGTGTGCTTCAAAGGAAGTTCGTTCATCGATTTCGGGAGAAGGAAGACTGGAAACTGAATACGGACCAGTTTTTGACCGGAAAGCATGAGAAAAGCTGGATCTTTCAGAAGGAGTAAGATAATGTGGAAGAAGATTAATATTGCGCTGATTGGCTGCGGACGTTTCTGCAGGTTTTTTGTACCTCTTTTTAAAGCACATCCCGCGGTGGGACAGGTCTATGTCTGTGATGAAAAGAAAGATAGGGCAGAAGCATATTCGAAAGAGTTTAAAGTCCCGATCGTTGAAAGCTTTGATGAAGCACTGAAAAACAATCGGATCAATGCTGTCGGTATCTTTACGCAACGTACCCTTCACGGCAGTATGGTTATCCGGGCACTGAAAGCCGGCAAGAATGTTTACAGTGCCGTGCCCTGCAGTATCGCTATCGAAGAAATCATGGAGATCGAGGAACTGGTGAGGGCTACACACCTGACATATTCTATGGGAGAGACCGGCTTTTACCGGGCAGCAGCCATCTTCTGCAGGCGCGAGTATGCGAAAGGGACTTTCGGCCGATTCACTTATGGAGAAGCGCAGTATAATCATGATATCCGCAATATGGAGCAAAGCTTCAGAAGTTCCGGCGGAGAGGACTGGCGCCGTTTTGCGGGTGTCCCTCCGATGTATTATCCTACCCATTCTACGTCTATGATTTTAAGCTGTATGCCAGGCGTATATGCAAAAAAAGTTGTGGCCTTCGGATTCGAGAACAGCCAGCGGACAGATATTTACGGCAGGGACAATGTGAATCTTTATGATAATCCGTTTGCGAATACTACTATGCTTTTGAAACTGTCCAACGGAGGTATTACACGGATCAGCGAGAATAGGTGTGTTGGCTGGAAAGCCCCGGAGACCTATATTTCCCAGTTTTACGGTACGGATGGCAGTTATGAGTTTTCTGTCGCAAGGCATCATTTGGCGCATTGGGATCCTGAACGTCCGGGCTGCGTGATTATGAAAGACGTTACCGAAGAACTGCAGCCTAAATCGCTTACGTCCATGATCCGTTCGGATTATGATACTGCCATTCAGTGCATTGCAGACGGGAAAGGCTTCAAGGAGGCTGCGCCGATCCAGGCGGTCGACAGGCTTCCCAAAGAGTTCAGAGGATTGGAGAATGCGCATAATGGCACGCATCATTTTATGGTAGACGACTTCTGCCGTGCGATGCAGACCGATATGCTTTCACCTACGAATATCTGGCAGGCGGCCAGATTCAATATCCCGGGGCTTCTTGCCCATCAGTCGGCGCTGCAGGACGGTCTGACAATCGATATACCTGATCTGGGAGATCCGCCGGCTGACTGGCCGGTTTTGGATCCGATCACCAGCAGTGAGTCAAAACTGGAATTGTTGGGGTAAAGTGGAATTATTATCATTTACATCAGAAAGGGCCGCAAATTACAATTAAACACAAGAAAGAGCATTTGTGCTCAAGAGAAAAAACTGGAGGAGAAAAATGAAAAAGATCATTTCACTGCTGCTTGCATTCTCCATGGTCATTGCATTAGCGTCCTGCGGCGGAAAACCGACGACAACCGAGGCTGAAAAGCAAACCCAGAAAGAAACAAGTAAAGCGGAAGTTACGGAGTCCCCAACAGAGTCGGTCGAAGAGAAAAAAGAACCGGTGACGATTACGCTATATCCTGCGGATGCAAATCTGACTTCCGGAAGAGTCGGAGGCTGGCTGGGGGATTATCTTCTGGAACACGGCATCATCCTGGATATCTGGGCATACAGTGACGAGAAGTCCAATGCTATCTTTGCCAGCGGTGAACTGCCAGATATTATGTACATCGCCAAAGGATCCGATTTTAAAGTTCTCTCGAATTCTGGATATCTTCTGAATCTGGAAGAGCATCTGGATCAGTTGCCTCATGTTACGCAGAGCAAGACGTTGATGACTGCCGTCAATTACACAAAAGAATTCGTCAGCGACGGCAAACTGACGATGCTTCCAACTTTGGTCGGAGATGCTATTCCGAGAACAGATACAGACCGCTTCGCTCTGAAGCTGAACTGGAAGGTATACGAATCAATTGGCTGCCCGAGTTTTAAAAATCTGGACGAATTGATTCCGATACTGAAAAAGATGCAAGAAGCATATCCCGTGACTGAAAACGGCGTTAAAACATATGCGATGCATCTGTTCAATTCCATGGATACATCCTATTTCTTCGGCATCAACAGCGTCTGTAAAGTTGCCGGTTACAATTATGATAACGCTGCATATTTCCTGTTGGAGGACGTTGTCAATGAGAAATATGAGTCGATGCTGGAAGAAGATGGCATTTACAAGAAGGGCCTTCGCTTCTACAACAAGCTCTACCGAGAAGGATTATTGGATCCGGATTCAATGACACAGGATCGCAATGCTGCAAAGGCAAAGATCGAAGATCAGAAAGCTGCGCTTGCCGGGTGGGTAGCGATTCCGGGCTGGGAAAATGACGGCTACTATCCGGTATGGTTTGACGAATGCAAGATCCCCTTTGGAAGAGGCACACCTTATGGTGACGGTAATTTCATTGCAGTCAGTGCAAAGAGCGAACACATCGATACCGCGCTGAAATTCCTGGATATGCTTGCAGATCCGGATGAATCCATGATTATTCGCAACGGCCCTCAGGGAGAAATGTGGGATTTTGACGCTTCAGGAAAGCCTGTTTTAACAGAGAAAGGACGAAAGTGCTTCCTGGATGGAGAACAGGTCACATTCTCAAACGGTGAGACTTATGCATTGTTCAACACCAGCCAGATCAACTCTGTTGGGACAAAAACATCTTACGGATGCACCATTGCTATTGAAGGCTGGGAGGAGAAACTGGATGCACAGTCGAATTCGGATGCGATGAATGACTGGAGAAAAGATACCGGCTATCATAACTTTATGGAGCTTGTGCTCGATAAAAATGCAGTCATTACGGAGCCGTTCTCTCAGAATGTTACCAAATTTACAAGCAAAGAGCCGGATGACTTATCTATTTTGAAGGCTGCGATCAAAGACGTGATGGTTCAAGCAAGCTGGAAGATGGTCTATGCAGAGAACGATGAGGAGTTTGATAAACTGTGGAGAGACATGGTGAAGGAATGCGAAGGCCTGGAATTCCAGAAGATCATTGACTGGAGACTGGATAACCTTGAAACAGCAACGAGAATCCGGGATTCTCTCGCAGAATAAAACGCAGAGAGCAGGTTCAAAAACAAAAGCAAGTACCTTTTCGAAGGTACTTGTTTTTGTTATTATAACAGCAGAGTATTAATGGAGGAAGAGAAAGATGCGAAGGCAAAACAAAGGCTCTATGAGCAGACTGTTTAAGAGAATCCTGTGTATCTTTGCGTCTGTACTGTGTCTGATGGGCTTCTGGGCCGCATATTCCTCCTATGCCAAGACCAGAAACGAGATCTATAATAAAATCGATTCCTCACTTCTGATTCTCGGCAAGGAATATGAAACTGCCACGAAAGATTTCTGGAGACTGTACATGCCGATATTTGAGAATAAAGAGGGTGTATACAATGCCTTGAAGAGATACTTTACTGATCCGGACAGAGGAGATATTCCGCCACAGCAGAAAAAACAGCTTCTGGATGCTCTGTCAACGATCATAAAGAATGACAATCGAATCAAATGGGTCGGCATATATGCAGGAAAAGAGGAGGTGAATTATCTGCTCTTTGAGGGAGAATACATGCTGACCCAGATGCCTGAGGATTTCCCTTTTATTAATGACCTGGAAAGCAAGGGCCTGTTTATGGAGGTCTATGGAAGCAAGCCGGTAGAGCATAATGGGATCGCCCGTCGCTGCTTTGCGATCTGCGGTGGAAGCGCGATGGATATGAACGGTGGAAAGATCATTGTCGGTTATTCCACTAATGAACTGGATATCTATTACGGAGAAGGGGAGCTGGAAGGAACACGGTATTTTGTCTTAAACGAATTCGGCCTGGTATATGATTCTGCAGAAAAATATGAATTTCCTTTTGACACAACACTGTCACAGATTAAAAGCGGCGTCGTAAAAGAAAGGTCAGGGAATTTAAGTTACGTGAGAAGACTGAAGATGCAGGACAGCTCTTATGCGGTGTTTGCAACCTGTCCGTGGTTTAAACTGTGGGTGAAAATCCTGATCGGAACACTGCAGATTCTGGCAATAGTGACAGCCTTCCTATTAAGCGCAATAGGCCTTTATAAGTTTGCAGAGAAAACTATCTGGAGTAAAGTGGATGCGATTCAGCGGGGATTGGAAAAGATCGGCCGGGGAGAACTGGATTATCGTATCCCTGTGACAGAAGACACTTCGGATGAGTTCGAAAAGATCGGTATGGACGTTAATGAAGTTGCTGCCAAACTGCAGGAGAACATTGACACAGTTTATCTATACCGAACGAAGCAGCGGGAGGCAGAGCTTGCAGAACTGCAGGCAAAATTCGATCCGCATTTTCTGTACAACTCCCTGGAAGTGATCCGTGGGAAGGTCTATGAGAACGGCGATACAGAAACGGCAGATATCATCGTGAAGCTTGCACAAATATTCAGGAGTTTTATTGGTTCGGAATTGTTCGTTACCATTCAGGAGGAATTGGATTTCTGCAATCTGTACATTTCTCTCCTGATGTACCGCTATGACAACCGTGTTACGACTGTCTATGATGTGGACAGCCGAATCCTGGAATACGGTATCATACGGAACCTGCTCCAGCCCGTACTGGAGAACTACTTTATTCACGGATTCAAATCAGGAGCGAAAGGAAACCGCCTGGAAATGCAGGGAAGCCTGCTGGATGACAGGTACGTTGTCTTTCGGATAATGGATAATGGGACCGGTATGGAGACAGAGGCGCTGCAAAAGCTGAATGAGAGTCTGGAAGAAGCGCCGGGAGAGGCGAAAAGCAGCTACGGACTGAAAAACATCCATCGACGCATCCGGCTTTTTTACGGAGAGGACTGCGGATTGAAGGCAGAGCAAAACAGTAAGGGCGGCTTGACTGTCGAGATACGGATTTTGAAACGTACGATCGAAGAGCATGAACACATTATCCGCAAAGAAACAGAAAGATGCTGAAGAGCAGGTATCCTCAGAGAGAAAACTGCCGAGGAATACCTGCTGATTTGAAAGAAGGACATTTTTAGTAAAGCGATAATACGGGAGCGTCGGGAATTATCCTCTTGCTCATTCCGGCAGTAATAATGGCTGTAACGGTATGTTTGCCAGGTTCCGGCGGCGTGTCAAATGTAAAAACATAAGGCTTCCACATTATTGTCACAAGCGGTTTGTCATCAAGAAGAAGTTCCGCAATTTCGCCGTTATGGCTGACGGAAACGGAGGTGGGGCGGAAATCTTCAGAGAGAGAAAAATCTGCCTGATAGAGCACTTTCTTTTCAGAAAGAATTACCATCTGACGCATTTCAAGCATAAGTTTTTTACCAGGCATCACGGCAATAACAGCACTTTCCCGATAATTCAGGTTCACCGGCACAGGCCCGCTGTCCGGAAGCGGTAGAAAGCATCCTTCCCATGGCAGCCATAGCTCCCGCTTTCCTTCGGGAGGAATTTCCGCGAAGAACCGGAGATCCGTATCGCCTTCATTTACCATTGTATAAAAATGTGTGCTGTTTTTTATGACATGGCTGACTCTGAGATCGGGCACATAACGGTCGGTCTTTAGTGCGTAAGGATCATATTCCTGTTTTATCAAAAGCGGATTTGCTTTTGACAATGAAAGGATCCGGATCCCCTTTTTTGAAAACTCTTTGAGGAATGTCCTGTGTTTCTGCGTCAGAAACAGGGCTTCTTCCTTCAGGATTACCTGATAAGTCTGATCTGCTATCGAAAGGCCGTCCGGACCGCAGCTGCAGTCTTTTAACAGATCTGCTTCCAGATAATTGAATTCGGTCTGATTTTGGTAGAGCTTCTGGACAGACGCCCAGGGGAGCCGGTCTTCTGTACACAGGACAGCAATACCGGTAGTGTTTCGGCTGTCGGTCATGAGCCAACTCATTCTTTTGATATAGTTCACGATCTTCTCATAGTAATCCCACCAGATGCTGTTGGGCCCCACGTCCGGAGGCCGTTCATTGACCCGGTCATCTCGAAGCGAGTAGTAGAAAGCGTGAGGTATAATCAGATTGACACCGCGTACGAAAAGCCAGTCCAGATACCATTTCAGATCGTCGGAAGTTAGATTCCAGGGATCATCTTTTCGGCCGCACGCACCGAAGCATTCATTGCCGTTTCGACGTTTTCTTCTGTGCCGTGCCGAATCGGCACTGCACTTGCCCATTGTGCTGTGAGGACCTTCCAATCCGTTTTTCAAGTCAGGATCCAGGTAGCGCCAGACCATATCCTGACAAGGCAGCTGAAAGTATTCCAGAAAGCCGATGTCTTCGCTGCTTTGGGGATGCCCTGAAAGCATGATGCCGTGAGACAGGCACCAATCCGAGATGGGCTTGAAATAGCATCTGCGCATGCGTTTGTTGACGGCAAAACGGTAATGCTGCTGTGCTTCCGAATTCTCTTCGGAGGGAATGAAGAGAAGAGGAAAATCCGCTCTTTTTCCTCCTGCCGAAAGGAAATCATTCAAAAAGCCGTGTGTCCAGGGAATCAGCCCTTTTTTCGGAAAACGCCCCAGTATGGAAGGCTCATCTGTGAAGACAGATATGATCGTAGTCCCAAACCATTCTTTCAAGCGATCATAATATACGTCATAAGTCAGATGAATGAATAAATCAACTGCATCAGGATCAAGCAAGTCGGATGCTTTCGGTGCATTCGGTTCACCGTCATCTTCCCCTTCATGTACCCCACGGATCGTTCCTCCTGAATAGACCAGCACATAATAGTAAACACTGCAGGGATTCGCAAGCGCCCGGGCAAAATGCAGAGCTTCTTCAAGAGAATCAAAACCGGAATTCAGGACACTTCCATCTTTGCGTTTCTCCTGCACAGCAGCGCTTACGAACCAGAAACCATCTTCGAAGACCGGCGGATAGTTTTCGTCATAGGTACACTGCATCAGTCCTTTCGACGCGAACGAAGGATTGGTTTTAACGACCTGTCCGTTGGCTGATCCGGAGGGATACATCGCTTCGTCATACAGGAATATGTACATACCAAGCTGGGTTGCCTCCCGAACCACGGCTTCCACATGGGACAGAAAAGCTTCCGACAGGTATCTGTCTTCATTCGGAAGCCCTTTTCTTGGATGAATGATGACCCCGCGAATCCCTTTTTCATAAAAGGAATGCAGCTGCGCAGTCAGTTTTTCATCTGAGAGAGCATCGTTCCAGAACCAAAAGGGGATGGGTGAGAACTCATCACCGGGTGATAGAAACGCACTTTTAAGAGGATCCATTACTGCTCCTTTCCGTTTCTTCTTTCTTTTCCGCATATAGCTGTCTGTATCGGACAGGCAGAATGCCGATTTGTTTCCGGAAGCATGCGATAAAATAACTGCTGTTTGTAAAACCAACCATCTCGCTTATCCTGGATATTTTGTAACTGCTGTGTCGCAAGAGATCCGCAGCCCGACTGATCCTGATCTGAGTGATATAATCGCTGAAATATATACCGGTTTCCTTTTTAAATGTGAACCCGAGATAGGAAGCATTCATATTGTGCTTTGCGCAGAAATCCTTTATGGAAACATACGATGCGTAGTTTTCTTCTGCATAGCGCATTGCTTGCATGATGACAGGGCTCAGGAGATTTGCGCTTTGGCGAATCAGGATCTGGCAGAAAGACAGAATATTCGAAAACCACTTGTAAAGATCCTTTTCGGACGGAGGATCTTCGAAATGGCAGGCAGTGCCGGCGAGGCCGAGTTTTGCATCCACACGGATCAGACCGAAAGAGATAGCGTGGCGTATCAGCCTGAATGGAAAGACATTCATGAAATCATTAATGTCATCCAAAGAATATTCTGTGCAATCGCCAAATAACATATGGAAAAGCATGTGAAAATCATTATCTTCACTTTGCCTGGATTCCGATGTCAGAACCGAAATAATCTGATTAAGCTGGTACTCGCTGATCTCTATGAAGGTGATTTCATTCGCACAGACGATGAGCTGCCCTGAAGCGTTCTGGTGAAGCTGAAGCGTATCCAGTGCACTCTGATAGCTTTGTGGGACACCAGTACTTCCTTCCGCAACGGTGCCGATCGCAGCCAAATAGTCAGCCTCAAATCCGCACTCCCGCATCGATTCCGTCAGCATGCTGCGGATATGGTTTTGTGTGAGATTATGTCCGCCGATGATGAAGATAAGACAGCCGTTATAATCGATAAAGTGGTAGGCGTCGAAAGGCGGCTGAAAGCGGGAGATAAATGCCGCAACAGGTCTTCGAATGTAGTCTCTTTGCTGCATCCTTATCACCGATACACAGTATTGGCGGAAATACAGGTTGATATTGATATGCCGGCAGCGTTCTGTCAGTTCGTCATGTGAGATCGTATCAGTGATCCAGCGGTAAAGGATATTGTCCAGAAACAGGTTCTGAGCAATGTGTTTATGCATGGAAATATTATCAAGGGACTTTCGGATGGAACTGTTCAGCTCTCCTACCTGGATTGGCTTCAGAAGGTAATTCTCAACGCCCAGGGAGATCGCTTCCCTGGCATAGGTGAAATCGCTGTAGGAAGACAGAAAAATGCAGCGGATAAAAGGATACTCCTCGTGCACTTTACGGAACAACGAAATTCCATCCATGCCGGGCATGCGGATATCCGTGATCATCAGATCTACATGCTGAGAGTGGATAACATCATACGCTTCCAGCCCGTTAGAAGCAGTCAGAACTTTTTCGATTCCATACATTGGCCAGTCGATAATTGACTGAAGACTGTCCAGAACATCGGTTTCATCATCGACCAGAAGCACGGCATACATGAGGCATCTCCTTTCCGTTTAGTGTGTTTTTCCGATAAAATTATATAATCTCCGCTTCCGTACCGCAAGGTACGGAAAACGTAAAACAAGAATTAACTTCATAAACAAAAGATATTATTATTTACCTCGTCAGTCCATGTACATATAATTGTAACAGAAGCAGCACATCATTTGGAACCTGCCATCCGGCAACTGAAGAAAGGATCGGTATTATGAAAAAGAAAAACATCCCGAATGTCTGTCAGACAGGGGATTTAAACAGAAAAAAGGGCATCAAGCTGTTTTTATATGTGATCCCCGGGCTGCTGTATGTGTTTCTTTTCTGTTATCTTCCATTGTGGGGATGGTCATTCGCATTTGTAGAATACATTCCCGGCAGAAAATTGGCAGACAGCCCTTATGTCGGATGGGAGAATTTTAAGATCCTGTTTGGAAATCCCATTTTGCGCAAGCATATTTTCCAGAGCATAAAAAACACGCTGGGGATCCATTTTCTCGGGTATCTTTTCATGCCGCTTCCTATGCTGTTTGCCATATTCTTAAGCGAAGTCCGCTCAAAAAGATTTCAAAAAGCAGTACAGACCGTTTCTACACTACCACATTTCATCAGTTGGGTTATCATGTATGCTCTCGCAAGTGCGTTGATTTCGCATTCGGGAATTATCAATACTGTTTTAATGGAGCATGGTCTTATCGATGCTCCTATCAACATTCTAACGACCGATAAGCATGTTTGGCTGATTCAAGTGCTGCTGCAGCAATGGAAAAACCTGGGATGGAATGCCATCGTGTATTTTGCGGCTATTGCCGGCATTGACCAGCAGCTTTATGAGGCTGCCATGGTAGACGGGGCGAGCAGATTGAAACGTATCTGGTATATTACGATCCCGCATATGATTCCCACATTCTTTGTGCTGCTGATTATTTCCACCGGAAGAATGCTTTCGACCGGTATCGACCAGTATTTTGTGTTTTCAAATGCAATGAATAAGGAGTTTATCGAGACCCTGGACCTGTATGTATACAACCTGGGTATCGGCAGCGGAAAGATTTCATACGGTGTAGCAGTAGGCATTATGAAATCTGTCGTAGCATTGATACTGTTCAGCACGGCAAATTATATATCGAAGAAGGTCCGCGGCGAAGGAATTGCTTAAAGGAGACCAGTTATGCAGAAATCCAAAAAGATTCAAAATTCCGGTAAAAAAAAGAAGATGAGTCCGCAGGACATCATTTTTCACATCATTTGCTATACACTGTTCACCGTTTTTTTTCTGATCTGTGCCTACCCTTTTTATTATCTGCTGATTTGTACGGTCAGTAATAATAAATTGGTCGATCTGAATACAATTACATTGATTCCCAAGGGTTTTCATCTAGATAATTACGGGGAAGTCCTGAAACTGGAACGGATCCGCTCCGCTGCGGTAATCTCTTTGCTACGTACCTCTGTCGGAACAGCCGTAAGTCTGCTGATAACAGCCTATATGGGCTATTTTTTCAGCAAGGAGATTATGTGGCACAGAAAGTTTTTCTATCGGCTTACGGTTGCGACCATGTATTTTTCCGCAGGGATCATTCCAATCTATCTGAACATGAAGATGTTCGGTTTGCTGAACAGTTTCTGGGCATATATCATCCCAACATGCTTTTCGGTCTACAACATGATCCTGATAAAAACGTATATTGAGTCCCTGCCCAGATCATTGGAGGAAGCGGCAGAGATGGATGGCGCCGGATATTTAAGCCGGTTTTTCCTGATTGTCCTGCCGCTGTCCAAACCAATCCTGGCCACAGTCGGTCTGTTTTCTGCGGTATCGCAGTGGAACAGTATTTTCGATACAAAACTGTATATTACAAATTCGAAGTTGTACACATTGCAGTTTGTACTGTATGAGTATTACAACCAGATTAAATCCATTCAACAGACGATGGATCAGATGGGAGGCTCTGAACTTGTCAATGCAGCTTCTACGACGTCGGTACGCCTGACAATGACGGCGGTCACGGTAATACCTGTCATGTGTATTTATCCTTTCATCCAGAAATACTACATGAAGGGCATTATGATCGGAGCAGTTAAAGGGTGATGAAAAAATATGATGTGATTGTCTGCGGAGGTGGGCCTGCTGGTGTGTGTTCTGCGCTGCGTGCTTCGCGGGAGGGAGTATCTGTCCTGTTGATCGAAAAGAACGGCTGTTTGGGCGGCATCTGGACTGCAGGCATGGTAGGCTTGTTCCTAGATACTGCCGGAAAAGGGGGGATCATCCGTGAGATTTGCGAACGACTTGAGAACAGCGACAGCGGAAGATTCATACGCGGCGGGAATTTCCTATGCAGTCCGGAAGATCTTAAGTATCTGTTAGAGACCATGTGCCGGGAGTCCGGAGTAGATATACGTCTGTACACATGGATTACAGGATGCAGAAAGCACGGCAATAAAATCCTTTCTGTTTGTACGCATTCGAAATCCGGGAAAGAAGAATTCCAAGGGAAAATTTTTGTTGACGCAACCGGAGACGGAGATGTTGGATATTTTGCGGGCTGCCAGTATGAGATTGGTCTGCATGAAGGGACTGTGCGTCAGCCAATGAGCTTGTTCGCTTTGGTATCCGGACTTCGATATGAAGACGTGAAATCATTTGACAATGCGGTGGAACCGCCCTCGGGAGAGAGCCCGAAGAGGCTATTGAACAAAGCATTGGAAGAAATCGGTATACTGCCATCACAGACGCTTCCTGCTCTGTATCATTTATCCAATGACCTCTATTTATTTACTGTAACTCATGAGTACGGGTATCAGTCAGAAAACGCAAACGATCTGACAGCGGCGACGCTTCATGCACGTACGGAAATCCATCAGATTGCAAAAACACTCCGCAAACAGGGAGGAATATGGAGGAACATCCGTGTTGCAGCTACTGCAGAGACTATCGGTGCCAGGGATGGCCGCAGGATCCTCGGGGTGGAAACTGTTACCAGGGAGGACATTCTGAATTCGAAACGGTTCGATGATGCAGTATGTACAGCTTATTTTCCAATGGACGTGCATGCTGTTTCATCGGAAGAAACGTCGGGGTACAGTTATGTGGGAAAAACATCAGGATATGGAATCCCGGCAGGTGCACTGATAGCAAAGGACATGGAAAACTTGCTGATGGCCGGGAAATGTATCAGCGGGGATTTTTATGCACAGGCCAGCTACCGAGTGACTGGAATTGCGGCAGCGACAGGCGAGCAGGCAGGAGCGATGGCAGCCGCTTGTCTGAAGCATTCGTTTCATAGTGTAAAGGAGGTTCTGCAGCTTCTGAAGTAAAAAAACTATTCAAGTAATATGATTGATAAAAGCCCAATCAACAGTATTGATCGGGCTTTTTTATCGGCGTATTGAATAGCAGAAGCGATATGAGTTTTGCACCGCCTGTACTTCAGGAGAAGCACTGCTGTGTTACTGCTTCTTGATCCGCTCCCGCTCGAGCCGGAACTCGACCGAGCGGCGAAGGTACTTGAGGTATTCCTCGTCGTGGCACATGACTTTGCCGGGCGCGTCGGAAAGTTTCGCGACAGGCCTGCCGTTTACATACTGCAGCTTGATGACGATGTTTAAGGGACGGACGCAGGTATCGTTGCTGATGAAGGTTCCGATGCCGAAGGCGACCTTCGTGCGGTCCTTGAAGTAGTCATAAAGCGCCTGGGCGCGGTCGAAGTCGAGACTGTCGCTGAAGAGCAGGGTCTTGGTCTTCGGATCGATGCCGTATTTCTCATAGTGTTTGATGATCTTTTCGCCCCACTCGTACGGATCGCCGCTGTCGTGACGCACGCCGGTATAGTTGTTCACGCGGGAGCGGTTGAAGTCCAGTAAAAACAGGTCCGTCGTGATCGTGTCGGTCAGTGCGGTGCCGTTGTCGCCCAGATACTCGTCGTACCAGTCCTTCATGGCGTAATGGTTCGTATAGGCTAACGGGATCGAATCGATGCCCTGATACATCTGAACGAATTCATGAGCATAGGTGCCGATCGGAAGAAGCCCGTATTTCCAGGCGAAGTAGACGTTCGACGTGCCGACACACTTGTTCGTCTCCGAGGCAAGCCTTTGGATCGCGGTGCCTTCCCACTCCCGGGAGAGGCGGCGCCGCGCACCGAACTCGGCAAAGGAGAAAGTATACTTACCGTCATTAAAGGCCTTGATCTTGGCATCAAGACGTTCTTCCGCTGACCTCACCAGCGCTTCATAATCATAGTTCATGCGGAAGTAGGTCTCGTTTATTATCT
>JAEEGL016216219.1_pt1 | contig 23751 bp, 16 predicted proteins | sample 9134231 | NCBI WGS metagenome assembly JAEEGL01 (sample SAMN16246548, study PRJNA631951) | gut metagenome | biome: gut microbiome; feature: rumen; material: fiber-attached | host: Bos | place: Iran: Karaj | collected 2018-10 | reverse complement strand
CATCATGTCGGCAACCGTGGCGGTGCCGTCCCAACGATAACCCCATGCAAGGGCTGTGTCGGCCCAGTTGACGGCGAGGATGGCCTCATTGCTGCCCGTGCCAACCCAATAAAGGATGTCGCTGGCGGCGATGGTGGCCTCAACAGGAGCAGGCGTCTCGGTAGCGTCGAGAACCAAAGAGAGGTTATCTATGCCACAATAGCGGTTGGCAGGGCCAGTAGTGGATGCTGTACTGGTGGTTGTTTCCCACTTGAAGGTGAGGCGTGCATCGGCAGGCAGACTGGGGTATTGGCTAAAATGTATGGTGTCGTGATGGAGAACCTTGTTGTCTGCAACCATGGTGTCGAGACCAATAAAGGAAGCCGTATCGGCAATAATATAGCCGACAATGAGCTGAGCACCTGCACTATTGGTACGGTGGTCAAACGAAAGAACGGTCTGCGACAGCGGCTGCGACATCATGGGAAGTATAGCATAGCGACTGGTACCAGTACTCTGCATGCTGGCAATATGGTTTGCGTCGGTCCCGGTGTATGTCTGGCTGGCGATAAGGCAGAAATATGCATCATCGGCGGCGACAGCACCGAAACTGTTGGTGCTGGTAGAATAAGCAACACCTCCGAAATAGGTAGAGTTGGTCGACGAGGAGTTGACATATTGAGTGGTGCCACTGCCGATCATAGTCCAGCATTCGGGCATCTTGGCTGCAGCCATGTGGGGTCGTATAGACTGGTCGTCGACATAGCCCGAGAAATCATCAGAATAGGGCATATCCTGAACCGTAGTACACAACACCAAAGGTTCTGGATTGCCTTGAGGCACCGTGACAGGTTGGATTGTCATTGGATATACATAGGTGTAGCTCCAGCCCCAGCCTTCATAGTACATGCTGTCGACAGCCACTCCGGCGGCGGGGTCTCCCCACTTCTCAAGGTCGCCGTTGGCAAGGGTCTGGCTCAAGCCAGCATCCATAACACCATTGTTGCTACTGCCCCAGTAGTTGCCTGGAGTTCCTGCAAGGCTGACGGTGCCGTCATCGAAGGTGATGTCGTCAAGAAGCCCTGTGCCTGTATAGTTGAAACGCGGGTCGGCGGCGGCAATGTCGGCCATCATGTCAGCCACGGTGGCGGTGCCGTCCCAACGGTATCCCCATGCAAGGGCTGTATCGGCCCAGTTGACGGCGAGGATGGCGTTGTTGCTACCTTCACCCACCCAGTAGAGGATATCACTGACGGCGATGGTAGCATCAACAGGAGTCTCAGCAGTGTTGGGGGCAGAAACGTAGATGATTGATGGAGCACCAAGATCGATAGTGCCACTCATAAAGAATTCCATTCCTGCGTCGCACCAGGCCACGTTGTCGCCATCGGTCAAAGGCATACCCCCCATACCCGCGTTGGCGACACTGTTGTTCATGATAAAACCAGGATAATTGTAGCCCGTAGGAGCAGATACGTTATAGTTGTTGTCGGTGTAGCTGTAACTTTCAAGAAAACCGCTGCCGACTCCTTCAAGGTTGACACGTTCGTCTGCGGCTGCAATTTCTTCCATCATCTGTTCGACAGTGTATTCCCCGCTGGGGTCATCCCAGTGGAACCCCCACACAAAGGCCAAATTGGGTTCGTTTTGGTTGAAATGTATCGTGAATGTTGCCGAATTTGAACCTTGTCCAACCCAATATCTAACGGCATTTGCACTGACAACAGGTGTAGCCATGAACATCTCTTCGGCGGCTACTACTTCATAGTCGTTTTCAGGGTCCATATAGAGCCAGTCGACGAAATCGCCTGATGAAAGAATGTCGTGTGTAGCGTCTTGCGATTCATATAAATCATCTTCAGCATCATGCCAATTGTACAAACGCATAGGCTCTCCGTCCAACAGGTCGAGACCGAGAATGGGGTCGGCATACCCGAACGTATTTATGAAGTTGTGGCTACTGCTCCACTGGACGGTGAAGCGTGGGTCGTAGGTGGCAATGGTGTCCATGGCATCACCAATACTTATGCTGCCATTCCATCTGACACCCCATGATAATCCGATGTCGCCAGCGACGTTGTCGTTCCACGTGACTGCTATGACAGCAGAGTCTGTGCCCGTGCCACACCAAAACAAGATTTCATCCGGATAAACCATAGGGTTGCCTTCCGGTGGCCATTGGGCTTGAGCGCCAAAGGCGATGCCAAGGCCCATAATGATTGTTAGTAGTTTCTTTACCATATTGATATTGTTAAATCAGTTAATATTTCCAATTCACAATATCGGTATCGGAAAATTCAGGGGAAAAGACCTGCTAATTGCGCAAACCTCCTGTCACCGGGTGCTTTTTCCTCGAAAGCGATACCGATTTCACAGACTTGGCAGGTCTTCTGGCTTGCTCGTCTCGGCCCTGTCTTCCCATATACCTTTATCGGCATACAGTGACATAAAGAATTGGACTTCAACTCATGAGCTTACAGCAGCGGGACTGCACCGGACTCTCACCGGTTTCCCTTTTCACACTCTTCTGGAGTGACCAAATCGGCTGCAAAAATAGTAAATAAAAAATATGTGGCAAAATATTTTTTTTACCATCTCGTTATCTATGTATTATGAACATTCTGCTACAGGATTGGGAATACCCACCCTTCGATAAGATAAAGACCGATGATTTCGCCCCCGCTGTCCACGAATGTATCGCCGAGGCGGAACGCAACATCGAAGCCATTGCTTCCAACCCCGACGAACCTACATTCGAAAACACCGTGGAAGCACTGGAGGCAGCCTCCCGGCGATTGGATCGCGTGGCTGCCATAATGATGAACCTCAACGAATGCTGCACCTCGGATGCTTTGCAACAGACGGTAATGCAACTGGAACCCATAATGACACGTTTCAGCATGCAGGTGATGACCGACCGCAGACTTTATAGCCGCGTGGAAAGGGTTGCAGCCTCCAACAAGCAACTTTCAACCGAGCAACGCACCTTGCTCGACAACACCCTCAAAAGCTTCCGCCGCCATGGTGTGGCACTTGAGGGCGATGCCCGTGAGCAGTACAAGCGCAATGAGGAGGAGTTGAGCGAGTTGAAACTGCAATTCGGTCAGAACGCATTGGCCGACCTTAACGACTGGACTCTCCACCTCACCAACCCTGCCGACCTCGAAGGCCTCCCCGAGGCTGTCTGCACCGCCGCACACGAAGAGGCAGCATCACGCGGACTGGATGGTTGGATATTCACCTTGGAGGCACCGTCATACATGACATTTATGACTTATAGTAGTTGTCGCAAACTGCGCGAGCAGATGTACCGCGCCTATGGCAGCATTGGCGGGCGCGGCAACGACCACGACAACAACGCCGTTATCCGCCGCATTGTGGAGTTGCGGGCCGAACAGGCCAGGTTACTTGGCTATAATACCTACTGCGACTATGTGCTTGAAGACCGCATGGTACAGAGTCTGGACAATCTCAACCTGTTCATGCAGGGCCTGAAAGCCGCCGTCCTGCCTGCCGCCAAGCACGACCTCGACGATGTAGCCGATAATGCAGCCATGGACATTCAAGGTTCGGAATTCATGCCATGGGACTTTTCTTACTATGCCGAACGCCTGAAGCAGCAGCGCTACGTCTTCGACAGCGAACTGCTGCGCCCCTACTTCCCGCTCGATGCCGTGCGCGAAGGCATCTTCAACCTCTACGGACGCCTCTACGGACTGCTCTTCAAAGAAGCCCCGGAGATTCCGGTCTATCACGACGACGTACAAGTATACCGCGTGTTCGACAGCAAGCGCGAGATGGGCATCCTCTACCTCGACATGCACCCCCGTCCCTCGAAGCGCAGCGGTGCATGGATGACCGAGTTCCGGGGACAATACGGGTCTGTCCGTCCCCAGATACAAGTGGTCTGCAACTTCTCCAAACCCACCGCCGACACCCCTGCCCTGCTCCGCTTCAGCGAGGTCGAGACCTTCATGCACGAGATGGGGCACGCCATGCACGGCATGCTCTCCGAGGTGCAGTACGAAAGCCTCAGCGGTACCAACGTCAAGCGCGACTTTGTGGAAATGCCTTCACAAGTGATGGAAAACTGGTGCTACGAGCCCGAGTTCATAGCCACCTTCGCCCGCCACTGGCAGACTGGCGAGCCATTGCCCACGGAATATATCGACAAGATCCGCGCCGCACAGAACCACTTGGCAGGATGGCTCTGTCTGCGCCAGCTGAACCTCGGCTTCACCGACATCGCCTTCCACACCATGGCCGACGGTTCCACCGCAGGGAAAGCCGAAGAAGTAGAAGCCAAAGCCATGACCAACCTTTTGCCTCGCATTCCAGGCTGCTGTACCGCCACCAACTTCAGCCACATCTTTGGCGGCGGCTACGCCAGCGGCTACTACGGCTACAAATGGGCCGAAGTACTCGACGCCGATATCTTCAGCCGCTTCAAGGCCGACGGCATCTTCAACCGCAACACCGCAGAAGCCTTTCGCCGCGACATACTTTCGCGTGGCGGCACCGAACACCCGTCGGTGCTCTTCCGCCGGTTCATGGGTCGCAACCCCGACCAACAGGCCCTACTACGCCGTATGGGCCTGGCAAATATATAAACTTAATCCCAATCACAATGAATGAACATTTAGCAAGACAAATACTGAAAATCTTTGTCAACAACCCCTTCGACGCCTACAACCACAAGCAAATCTCGTCACGCATCGGTGCCGCATCCAAGGCCGAACGGCAGGAGGTGATACGCACCATGCAGGAACTTGCGGAAAGCAAACAGCTTGTAGAAGCCGACCACAAGGGCAAGTTCAAAATCAACCCCAAGAGCATCAACGACGATCTCGTGCCACGCAACTACGTCATTGGCACCATCGACATGAAGCAGGGCGGCAAAGCCTATGTCATCCCCCTGCCCGACGAGGACCACCCCGACGCCACTCCAACCGAAGACATACAGATAGCACCCAACAACACCCGCCATGCCCTTCATGGCGATACGGTGAAGGTGCTGATGTTCCCACAACGCAAGATGCACAAACCTGAAGGACAGGTGGTGGAGATACTGAAGCGTGCCAAGACCCGCTTCGTGGGCGTCATACAGAAGCAGGAGCGCTTCGCCTTCATGGTCAGCGACAGCCGCACCATGCAGGTCGACATCTTCATACACAACGACGACCTCGGCGGCGCCGAGAACGGCGAGAAAGTGCTGGTGGAGATGACCGAATGGCCCGACCGCATGAACAACCCCGTGGGTAAGGTCATAAAACGCCTCGGCCGTCCCGGCGACAACAATGTGGAGATGCAGAGCATCCTGGCCGAATACGACTTCCCACTCGACTTCCCGTCCGAGGTAGAGGAGGAAGCGAAGAAGATACGTAAACCCACAAAGAAAGAGATAGCAAGCCGCCGTGACTTCCGCGACGTCACCACCTTCACCATCGACCCCGCCGACGCCAAAGACTTCGACGACGCCCTCTCTTTCCGCCAGTTGGAGAACGGACACGTGGAGGTGGGTGTACACATTGCCGACGTCTCTTACTACGTCAAGCCTGGTAGCGCCATCGACCATGAGGCTTACGAACGCGGCACCAGCGTCTATCTCGTAGACCGCACCATCCCTATGCTGCCGGAGAAACTCTGCAACGACGTATGCTCCCTGCGCCAGGACGAAGACAAGCTCTGCTTCAGCGTCGTCATGGAGATGGATGGCAAAGGCAAAGTCTACAACAACTGGATGGGCAAGAGCGTCATCCGCAGCAACCGCCGCATGGCCTACGAGGAAGCGCAAGAGATTATCGAGGCCGGCATCGTAACCGACGGTTCGCCCGTCGGGGAAGCCATCCTCGCCCTCCACGCCATTGCCTCCAAACTCCGCGCTGCACGCTATAAAAGCGGCGCCATCAACTTCGAGACGCAGGAAGTGAAATTCCAGCTCGACGAGAATGCCAAACCCATCGGTGTCTATATCAAGGAAAGCAAGGAAGCCAACTGGCTCATCGAAGAATTCATGTTGCTGGCCAACAAGACCGTGGCGGAATACATCGGCAAACCAGCATCCTCCGGCAAGCCTGGAAAAGACAGCAAACCGGCACGCACTTTCGTCTACCGCGTCCACGACGAACCCAATCCCGAAAAGCTCAACACATTCGTGGAGTTTGTAGCCAAACTGGGCTTCAGCATGAAGACATCCAGCCGCAAAGCCCTCGCCGAAAGCTACAACAGGCTCTTCGAGAACATCGCCGGACGCGGCGAGGAACACATGGTCGACACCATAGCCATCCGCACCATGAGCAAGGCCTACTACAGCACCGAGAACATAGGCCACTACGGCCTCGCCTTCCCCTACTACACCCACTTCACTTCACCCATACGCCGCTACCCCGACCTTATGGTCCACCGCCTCCTTGAGCGCTACCTGCAAGGCGGCACCTCTGTCAAAGCCGCCGAATATGAAGACTACTGCAAGCACTGCTCCATCATGGAGAAGAAAGCCGCCGACGCCGAACGCACCAGCGTCAAGTACAAGCAAGCCGAATACCTGGCCGACAAGCTGGGGCAGGTCTTCCCCGCCCTCATCAGCGGCGTGAGCAAATGGGGCATCTATGCCGAGATCGAGGGCAACAAGTGCGAAGGCATGATACCTATCGGCAGCCTGAAAGACGACTACTACATGCTCGACGAGGACAACTACCAGGTCATAGGCCGTCGCCATGGCCGCTGCTACAAGCTCGGCTACCCCGTCCACATACGTGTCCGCCACGTCGACTTGCTCAAGAAACAGATCGACTTCGAACTTGTCGACGAGGACGACCTCTCACCGATGCCCAAGTCCGCAGGCGGCAAAAACAAAAAAACAAGGAAAGGCACCTCACAGAAGCCTGAAAAAACAAACAAACCAAAAGGCAAGTCCCGCCGCAGGAAATAGCGGCAGTCCACTGTCGGGAAACAATGCAGGCTACCGTGCTGTCTCAAGCAGAGCCTGCATTTCTTTTATCTCGTCGCGGTATTTGGCGGCAGCCATGAAGTCGAGTTCCTTGGCGGCGGTCTGCATCTTGCGCTGATGGTCGCGGATTTCCTTCCTCAACTGTTCCTTGGTCATGGACATCAACCTGCTGTCGACACTGTTCTTTTTGCCGAAAGGCTCGTCGTCCTCCGCTGCCCGCAGGGCTCCTTCGGCCTTGCGGCCCACACTGTCTACACGGCGTTCCCCACCCTCTTCGGCCGCCCGCTCGATGACGCTGGTGGTGCCCAGGATGGCCTCGGTGCTCTTCACTATCTGGCGCGGCACAATACCGTGCTCCATATTGTACTTTATCTGCTTCTCGCGATGACGGTTGGTTATATCGATGGCACGCTGCATGCTGCCGGTAATGGTGTCGCCATATAGTATCGCCTTGCTGTGCACATTGCGTGCAGCACGTCCAATGGTCTGGATGAGGGCTCGGTCCGAACGCAGGAAACCCTCCTTGTCGGCATCGAGGATAGCCACCAAAGCCACCTCGGGCAGGTCGAGGCCTTCGCGCAGCAGGTTCACTCCCACCAGCACGTCGAACACACCCATACGCAAGTCGCGCATTATTTCCACTCGCTCCAAGGTGTCCACATCGCTGTGGATATATTTGCTACGGATGCCGAGGTTGATGAGGTAGGTAGTCAGCTCCTCGGCCATACGCTTGGTGAGTGTGGTGACGAGCACACGCTCGCCTTTGTCGACGGTGTTCTCAATCTCGTCGAGCAGGTCGTCGACCTGGCTCACCGCCGGACGTACCTCCACCACGGGGTCGAGCAGACCCGTGGGGCGTATCACCTGTTCCACCACCACTCCGCCTGCCTCGCTCAGCTCGTAGTCGGCCGGCGTGGCACTGATATATATAGTCTGTCCGGTGAGGTTGTAGAACTCGTCGTAGGTCAGCGGACGGTTGTCAAGTGCCGACGGCAGACGGAAACCATATTCCACCAGCGAGGTCTTGCGACTGCGGTCGCCGCCATACATGGCGCCTATCTGCGGCACCGTGACGTGGCTCTCGTCGACCACCAGCAGGAAGTCGTCGGGGAAATAGTCGATGAGGCAGAAGGGTCGCGACCCCGGAGCACGCCCGTCGAAGTAGCGGCTGTAGTTCTCGATGCCGCTGCAGTAGCCCAACTCCTGTATCATCTCCACATCGTAGTTCACACGCTCTTCGAGCCGCTTGGCCTCGAGGTGCTTGCCTATCTCGTTCAGGTAGTCGCGCCGCTCATACATGTCGCGTTGTATCTGCAACAGGGCGCTGCCCATATTCTCCTTGCTGGTAAGGAAGTTGCTGGCGGGGTATATCACCACCTCGCCGAAGCGTTCGAGCCGCTGCCCGCTTATGGGGTCGAAACTCTCGAGACTCTCTATCTCGTCGTCCCAGAAACTGATGCGGTAACAGAAATCGGCAAACGAGGGGAACACGTCGACCGTATCGCCTTTCACACGGAAGCGGCCGTTGGTGAACTCTATCTCGTTTCTTACATACTGCCCCTCGAGGAGCTGCATCAGCAGGGTGTCGCGCTGCAGACGGTCGCCCACCTTGAGGGTCACCGTGCCGCGCTTGAACTCGTCGGGGTTGCCGATGCCATAGATGCAACTCACCGAACTCACCACTATCACATCGCGACGCCCGCTCAGCAGGGCACTGCTGGCACGCAGGCGCAGTTTGTCCAACTCGTCGTTGATGGCCAGGTCCTTCTCGATATACGTATTTGTGGCGGCTATATAGGCCTCGGGCTGGTAATAGTCGTAGTAGCTGACGAAATACTCCACTGCGTTGTTGGGGAAGAACTGGCGGAACTCGCCGTAGAGCTGGGCCGCGAGGGTCTTGTTGTGGCTCATGACCAGCGTGGGGCGGTTCAACTGGGCAATGACGTTGGCCACCGTGAAGGTCTTGCCGCTGCCCGTCACACCCTGCAGCACCTGGGCCCGCTCACCGTTGCGCACACCCTCCACCAGCTGGCGTATAGCCTCGGGCTGGTCGCCCATGGGGCCGAAATCCGATTTCAATTCAAAATCCATACCCTACTCTAACGACAACCATAAATATTTATTGTGCCCCGTCCGCACTTTAGACCCGCAGAAGAGGCACACCTTTTATATAATAAAATAAGGCCAAAATCGGAAAACCGCATTTTTTAACACTTTTTTAACGCGACATATCGCTGTAAACTCATAGTTTTCAGGCACTTTACAAAAGAGTCATAAAACCCGTAACTATAAATTTAGTTACAGCCGCAACCACCTGGGAACCAGATAGTCTACCCACCATCGGCATACCAAGGCCGTATCAACACCGTACCAACACCATACCAACACCGCCGCCCGTCGGTTTTCATACGCCCGAAAAACGGACTGTCCCTTTTTATGGCACAGCCACACAATAAACAATGTCTTCGAGCGTTACACTACTGCAAAAAAGAACCAGAAGACCATGTTAGGAGATAAACAAGAGTGGGTAGCCGTAATGACCCATCCGGGAGCCGAACTCCAGGTAGCCAAACGCTTCGAGGCCGACGACGACCCCCACGGTCAGAAGCCTATAGAATACTACCTGCCCATGCTCGCCAACCGCGACCGGAGATACAAGGGCAAACAACTGCCCGAGAAACCCATGTTTCCCTGCTACATCTTCGCCCACATAAACAAGCGCCAGATACTGGCCACACGCTCGTGCAAAGGGGTCTACTTCATAGTCACCAACCGGCACGAAATCATCACCATGCGCGACAGCGAGATAGAGGCCATACGCCGTTTCGAGGCCACCCAGCGCCAGTTCCAGCTGCGCGAGACCGCGAAACTCGTGAAAGGGGGCCGCGCCACCATTCTCAGCGGCGAATTCGCCGGCCTCGAGGGGGTGCTCGTAAAAGACGACAAAGACGGCAACTTCGCGGTCAACATCTCGGTGATGAACCTCTCGTTCCTTGTACACATAAAACGCAGCGAGTTGCGCGCCGCTCCCGAGACCGGACAAGAGCCAGACAACGACCGCCTGATGGCCATAAAATGAAAAGAGCCACCCGAAACGGATGGCTCCTGCGTATCAGCGGTGATCTGTACAAGATTTGAACTTGTGACCTCTTGCCTGTCAAGCAAGCGCTCTAAACCAACTGAGCTAACAGATCATTTTTCTCTCGAAAAGCGGGTGCAAAAATACAAACCTTTTTGATACTGACCAAATTTTTTTGCTCGACACCATCATCAACACACACAACAAAACTGATTATCAAACTATTCTATACAAACTTTTTTTCATCGCACCGCACAGCAAACCACCTGCAGAAACACCATTCGAAACCCATAAAAGTCAAAAATATGGCAGACAACTATCTCGAAAAACGCTACGAAGAGACTCTCGGTAGCAACCGTCCGAAAGTCAAGCGGATAGGGCATCCACTCGACCAACTGCTGGCAAAAAGCCGCAGCCATCGCGGCTACAACCGCAACTATGTGGTGAGCCGTGCAGAGCTGGAGCGCATCGTCTCGGTGTGCACCAAGCTGCCCAGCGGCTGCAACCAGCAGGTACTGCGCTACTGGCTCGTCACCCGTGAGAGCGGGGCCGACCGGGTGCTGCCGCTCATACGCCTCGGGGCCGCCCTGCCCGAACTGAACCTGCCACTCCCAGGCACCGAGCCCGAAGCCTTCATCATCTGCTGTTCTGTGGCCAAAGAGAGCAAGCTGGTCGACATAGACCTCGGCATTGCCCTGCAGAGCATGGCCCTGAAAGCCGCCGAGATGGGACTCAACGCCCTCATGATAGGCGCCTTCGACCGCGAGAAGATGCGCGACGTATTCCAGCTGCCCTGCGACCCGCTCATGGTACTTGCCGTGGGCAAAGGCACCGACCGTATCGAGCTGGTGCCCACCGCAGCCGATGCACCACGCGCCTACTACCGCCGCGACGGCATACACTATGTGCCGAAGGTGCGCTTGGACGACCTTATACTCAACCGCTGACGCATGCGCAAGGCGCCCCTGCTGCCCATAGCGATGGCCCTCGCCGCCGGAATTTTTGCGGCGAGCCGCTGCACCGGCATCCCCACTGCCTCATGGCTGTGGATTATGGCGTTTTTTGCCCTTCTAACCGCTCTGTCACTGCTGCTTAAGCCCCCCCCCCCTGGTGCCGTTTTTGCGGCCATAAGCCTCTTTTTTGCCGTTCTCGGGGCTACTCTGCAGTCTGCGTCGAGCGATAGCGACTGGAGCCGCCATATCGACGGCGACACGCATCTCTCCGCCAGGCTGTCCGAGTCGCCACAGCCACGTGGCAAGACCATCTGCGCCAAAGCCGACGTGATGTCGGCCGACGGCCATCGCTGCCGCGGTACCGTCACCCTCTTTTTCCGCAACGACAGCACCGCCGCCACACTGCGCTATGGCGACCGTCTGCTGCTACACTGCCACCCAGACCCTGACCGCCGCAGTTCCTATATAACTTCAGACCACTACGTAATACTGCGGCGCGACAGCACCAGCCTGCGGGCGCGCAGCGAAGCCTTGCGGCTACGCCTGCTTCGGCGCATGCAGGAGGGGCCAATGCCTCGTCGCCATGCAGCAGTGGCTGAGGCGCTGACATTGGGCTGGCGCGCCGACATGGGGGCCGACACCAAGGCCGCATACCGCGGAGCGGGACTCGCCCACCTGCTGGCTGTGAGCGGACTGCACGTGGGTCTCTTGGCCGCAATAGTGGGAGGCCTTTTCTTCTGGACGGGTGGCGAGCGGCGCGGCCGCATCATACGTGGCAGTGCACAGCTGACAGCAGTATGGTTCTTTGCACTGCTCACCGGCTTGGCACCGTCCACCCTGCGGGCGGCCCTCATGTTCAGCCTTTTCATCGTCAGCAACATTTCGGGGCGGCACACACCGCGCCTCAACCTGCTGTCCGCAGCCGCCATAATCACCCTTCTGGCACAGCCTTCGCTGTTGTTCGACACGGGATGGCAACTGTCATACAGCGCCGTAGCCGGACTGATACTGGCGCGGCCCGTTATAATAGCTTTCAATAGCCGGTTGTGGCAAACCACTATGGTGAGCCTCGCCGCCACCACGGCGACACTGCCCGTAAGCATAGCCACCTTCCACCGCTTCTACCCATATTTCCTCATCGCCAACACCGTCGTGGTACCACTGGCCGGCATCATCCTCGCCACAGCGTTGATATACATGGCTGTGCCGTGCAGACTTACCGCCTGGCCCGCCAGCACACTTCTGCAACTCGCCGAATCTGTTGCCGACTGGGAGTCCTCACTACCCGGAGCGGTGATACCGGTATGACATTCCCATGTGCAGAGCAATATATATGTAGGTTTTACGTTACCATCTCAAAAAGAAGTGCACAATGAAAAGACTGGTTTTATTTTTCTTTCTGCTCACCTTAGGCTATGGCGCCATAGCCTGCACCAACCTGATTGTAGGCAAGAAGGCATCGAAGGACGGGAGCGTGATGTGTACCTACAACTGCGATGGCTTCGGCTTTGCAGGGTCGCTGTTCTATTCACCCGCAGGGCGTCACGAAAAAGGCGAAAAGATTGCTATCCATGGCTGGGGACCGCAACACGAAGGGCAGTATGTGGAGCAGGTGGAATACACATATAACGTGGTGGGCTTCATGAACGAGCGTCAGGTGACCATTGTGGAGAGTACCTTCGACGGACGACTGGAGTTGCAAAACCCCGACGGCCTGCTCGACTATTTCAGTCTCATGCGCCTTACCCTTCAGCGCGCTGCCAACGCCCGCGAGGCCATCCGATGCATGGCCGAGCTGGTGGAGGAATATGGCTACAACAGCAGCGGTGAGAGCATCACCATCTGCGACCCCGACGAGGCGTGGATCATGGAGATTGTAGGCAAAGGACCCGGCCGCAAGGGCGCCGTATGGGTGGCACTGCGCATCCCCGACGACTGCATCAGCGCCCACGCCAACCTGAGCCGCATACGCCATTTCCCACTGGAAAGCAAGAAAATCAAGTCCAGCAAGAGCATCAGCAGCCGTCACCTGCAGCATATCGAACAGCCACAGGTGGAATGCGTCTATGCCGCCGATGTGATAGACTTTGCCCGCGAGAAAGGTTTCTTCAACGGCGCCGACAACGAATTCTCATTCCGCGACGCCTACTGTCCCATCGACTTCGAAAACGTGCGCTACGCCGACGCCCGCGTATGGAGCTTCTTCCGCCACCACCGCTCGGATATGGACCAATACCTCCCATACATCAATGGCGATTTCAGCAAGTATGACCACCTGCCTCTGTGGGTCAAGCCCGACGCTCCGCTCTCGCTGCAGGATGTACAGCGAGACATGCGTGACCACTTCGAGGGCACGCCGCTCGACATGACTGCCGACATGACCGCCGGTCCCTGGGGCATGCCCATACGCCCGCTGCCCATGCACATGAAGACTTCTGACGGTGTCGACCTCTTCCGTGAACGACCGATCGCCACCCAGCAATCGGGCTTCACGATGACCTGCCAGATGCGCTCTTGGCTGCCCGACGACGTCGGCGGGGTCACGTGGTTCAACTGCGACGATGCCGACATGGTGGCCTACGTGCCACTATATTGCTGCATCACCCAGGTGCCCGACCCATTCCGGCCGGAGAACAACCCTCGCAACGAGTTCAGTTTCGAGTCGGCATTCTGGATAAACAATTGGGTAGCCAACATGGTCTACCCTCGCTACTCGATGATGATAGACGACCTTCGCAAGGCCCAGCACGAGCTGGAAGACTACTATATCGCCGACCAAGACAGCGTCCTCTCCGCCATAGCAGACATGACTCCTGCCGACCGTCAAAGCCACCTCAACCGCAAGTCTATCGACTATGCCAACCGTATGATGAAGCGCTGGGACCGCTTGGCAAAATACTTGATAGTAAAATACAACGACCAGGTGGTGAAACGCGAGGATGCAGAGGGCAACTTCCAACGCTGGGGCTACGACACCCCGGGCTACAGCCAGCCGTTCATCGATGCCATCCCAGCCACCACGGGCGAGCGATACCGCCTGAAAGAAGTCATCGACCGCAGAGAGAGGTGACATACCATTCCTCGAGCGCACTTCGACGGCACCACCCCGACAGCACTACGCTTTACTAATAGAACAAAAAGTTGCGCTTGATGTAATAATTATTGGATTATAGCGTTTAAGTTCGAGAAAACAACATTTAACAGCATAAAACAATGAAAAAAGGAGCAATCTCAATCATCGCCATCGTGGCCGTGGTGGCCATCATCGCTATTTGGGGCATCGGCGTGAACAACCGCCTTGTCACCTCCGACGAGAACGTACAGAAGGCCTGGAGCCAGGTCGAGAACGTATACAAACGCCGCATGGACCTGATACCTCAACTTGTGGCCACGGTACAGGGCGCCGCCGACTATGAGAAGAGCGTGCTCACCGAAGTGACCAACGCCCGTGCCGGCGTTGAGCAGACCAAGGTGGACCCCTCGCAGCTGAGCGAGGAGCAGATAGCAGCCTACCAGAAGGCACAGGACAACCTCAGCAAGGCTGTAGCCAACACCATCAAGGTAACCGTTGAACGCTACCCCGAACTGACCGCCACGCAGGGCTTCCGTGACCTACAGACCCAGCTCGAGGGCACCGAGAACCGCATCACCGTGGAGCGCGGCAAATTCAACGAGGCCGTTCAGAGCTACAACACCATGGTGCGCCGCTTCCCGGCCAGCATCATCGCCGGCATTGCAGGCTTCCAGAAGAAGGGTTACTTCACCGCCCCCGAGGAGGCAGCCGAGCCCGTAAAGGTGGAATTCAACTTTTAATAGTTCCGCAGACTGTATTTAAGTAACAATCAAGACGAATGCTTAGGACTGTCAAATATATAGTCCTCCTGCTGGCATTAACAGTATGCTCAGCATCGGCACATGCCGAGTGGCTGCCAGAACGGACCAACCGACTGGTAAACGACTATTCGGGAATGCTTACCGCACAACAGTGCGAGGCACTGGAACAACGCCTGGTGGCCTTCGACGACTCGACTTCAAACCAGATACTGGTAGTCATCACCCCCACCATCGAGGGTGACGACGAGAATGCAGCAGCCCAACGGATAGGACAGGCATGGGGCGTTGGACAGGCTGAATTCATGAACGGCGTAGTCATTCTCATCAAGAGCAAGACAGAGGACGAGGACTGGGGCGCCGTGGCCATAAGCACCGGCTATGGTGTTGAAGGGGCTTTACCCGACGTGTTTTGCAAGCATATCATCGATGAGCGTATGCTCTCGCCCCTCGGCGAAGGCCGCTACTACGACGCCATCTGCGCAGCACTCGATATCATAGAACCCGTGCTGGCAGGCGAATACAGCTACGCACAGTACCGCCGCGACGAGCGGCGCGAGGGGCTTATCGCCCTCGGCGTCTTCGGCCTGTTCATCGCCATAGTGATAGTGCTGCTGGTAGTATGGGCCAAGAAACACCCCGACCAGTGGCGTGGTGGCGGCTCAGGCCTCGGCGGTGGCGGTGGAACCTACTTCGGTGGATTCCCCACCGGCGGCCACAGCAGCGGCAGCTTCGGAGGCTTTGGCGGCTTCGGAGGCGGCAGTTTCGGAGGCGGTGGCGCCTCAGGCAGGTTCTAACACGTAGCCATAATACGTCTTGATAACAGAAACAATAGAATACAAATAAAAGAAGCGGGGTCATGTAGCCACATGACCCCGCTTCTTTTACTGAGAGACAAAAGCATAGTCTCTCAAAGCATCAGTTTCAATTATTCCACATCGGCGCGTGCCATAGCGTCTTTGTAGTACTTCTGGTTGACGAAGACATCCTGCTTGTAAGGATTGATGTGACGCTTCTTGGAGACGCAGATGATGTAGGTAAGGGCGATGATGTTGGTCACCAAAGCCAATGCGCTGATGACAGTCATCATGGTGGGGTTGGCGGCCACAGTATCGACCGTGGTGCCAACGGCAGCGGCCTCGCCGCCGGCGACGTCGTAGAGCTGCTTGACGGTCTCGACGCCATTGGGATACTGCACGGGCAGCACAGCCCAGCTGAACCACTGACGGCCGTCCTTGAAGGTCTCCTGGAAGAGCGGGAATACCTGTGCAAACATACACCAGATGGCCAGGGTGTTGGCGCGGTTCTGGATCCAGCCGCCACGATTCCACAACAGGGCAGCCACCGTGGGAGCCAGCAGCAGGGCGATGCCGCAGTACCAGCTGTGTGTGGGCAGGCAGTTGTAGGTATAGGCGAAGTTCCAGATGTCGTAGATGACGATGTAGACCCACGTCATGTCGGCCCAGATCATGTCTTTCTTATCTTTGGAGGCATATACGTTCCACCAGGCGGTCATACAGAAGATATTGAAGATACCGGCGAGGCCGTTGAAGACGTTGTGCCATCCGCCGTAGAGCCACACACCCTCGCTGCTGAGCCACCATTTGTTCCACCCCATTACTGCGCTCTCGAAGTCGGAGACAACGGCGATAAGGATGTTGATAGCGACGATGATGAAGGGGAAGGGTTTGAACCAGTGCTTGGCACCGATGCCCCATTTGTACTTGATCATCATGAAGCCGATGCAGCCGGTGAGGGCAGCATAGAGTTTGGCATAGTGGAACCATCCGTTCATGTAGATGTGCGTCTGGTTGTTCACCGCCCATTCCGCACCGCTGCGTGCTCCGATGGCGATAGCCACGAAGTAGACCGTCAACAGTACCGGGATGACGAAGAAGGTGATTGCACCGCCCATCTTGGTGCGGCGCGCAAATTCATTCCAGAGAATCAGACCTGCCAGCACGACAAGCAGCATTCCCCATTGCGCAAGGGCGTTTGCCCCATAAACTTGGAAAAACATAATGTTAGGTTTTAGTTTAGGTATTAATATGTTGTTTAAGTTCTTCTCCCTTTCTCTACGGCGTATGTAGGCAATGGTTACGTATCACTGCCGACAATGATGGTTTATGCGTGCAAAGATACAAAAAAAACGGAATGGCAAGAATAAATTTTTCGCACATGGCAGAGAAAAACAAAAGAGCACCTTTTCGGTGCTCTTTGTTGTCCTACCTGGATTCGAACCAAGACAAGCTGATCCAGAGTCAGATGTGCTACCGTTACACCATAGGACAATCGGTATTCTTTCTCTTTCAGATGAAAAGTTCACTCGCTTTGCTCGTGTTCTTTTTTTTCGAAAGCGGGTGCAAAAGTACAAACTTTTTCCGAACCGACCAAAAAAAAATTATGTGGAAAGCATAAAATGGAAAGTGGAAAGCTGTGACACAGTTGGTTGCGCATCAAAAAACTTTCCACTTTCCACCTTCCACTTAACCCCTTACAGGGTGTCTCCAGCCTCATCGGAACCCTCTTTTGCACTGCGTTCGAGTTCCATCTTGCCGAAGCGGAGGGTGATACCGGCACTGATATATCTGCTGTTCAGCATCTTGCTGGTATTTCCACTGAGATAGTACGGGTTGGTGTTTCCACTGGTCGAGCCGTAGCGTCCGCCCCAGTTGAAGATGTCCTGCACATTGACAAAGACCGAGAGTTTGCGCTTGAAGAAGTCGCTGCGCACACCCATATTGAGCGAGTAGCGGGCGCCACGGGTGCTCATAAGGCCCAGGGTGGGCGAATTGTAGTTGGCCGAGAGGTGGACCTGATACTGGTTCCATATCTTGGCCCAGGCGTTGAGGCGCACGCTCCACGACACCATGTCGTCTTCGGCCAGCTTCTGCACCCCGTCGCGGTCGTACTGCATACGGTAACCGTAGTCATATATGTTGGCGTAGAGGCGCACATTGAAGAAGCCGGTGGGACGGTAGGTCATGTTGAGGCTCGCGCCATAGCGCCACGACGTGCCCATATTGTAGGGGATGGCATAGCTGACAATGCGGTCCAGGAGCGAGTCGTATTCGGCATCGGTGAGCGAGCTGATCTCGTTGGTGCTGAGGCGGCCGTAGCCCTCGATACCGACATTGCCGAAGTTGGAAAAATATTTCTGCCAGCCAGCCTCGAGGCTGTGGGTGTAGCTGGGCTTGAGGCCATCCTGGTTGCCGGTGCGGTAGCTGTCGTCGCCATAGATACGCATCGACGTGACATTCTCCTCACCGGGGTGCGACATGCGCATCGAGTAGTTGAGCTTGAAATTGTGCATATCCTCGGTGCGGTAGGTGAGGTGGATGGAGGGTCGCAGTGAGTGGGTGAAATAGGTGCTGTCGTCGGCAAAGGGGTTGTCGGTGTAGCTGTACCAGGTGCGCCCGAAGCCGTAGCCCAGTCCGCTGCTGAGGGTAAAGCCGCCCCAGCGGTGGGTCCAGTTGACATCGGCGTTGACCGAGGTCTCGGCACCGCCGAAGCGGTAGGAGCGCAAGCCGTCGACGCTGTCGTAGGTCGCTCCGCCGTCGGTGGAGTAGAAGCGCTGGTAGGTGTTGTCGGTCTGCTGATGGTCGGCACGCAGGCCGTAGCTCATCTCGCCGTCTTTGGAATAGGGCCGGTTGTAGCGCACGTCGAGGCTGGCACCGTAGTTATAGTTGTCGGTCAGGAGGTAGCGGTTCTCGTCGAGGTCGGTATAGGTGGTGTAGAGACGGTTGTAGTATTCGTCGCTGGCGTTGCGCGAGAAGCGCGTGTTGATGCCGGCACGCAGGTTGTGGCCCTCGAGGTCGAACTTCTTGGTGTAGTCGGCACCGAGGTGGCCGAAGCCCGAACGCGACCCGGTGGTGTCGCCAATGCCGTAGGCCAGCACACTGTCGACAGGCTGCATGTAGAAGGTCTGCACCGTATTGCGGCTGCTGTAGCTGTTGTTGCCGTTGATGAAGCCGCCTCCGTCGACCGAGAACTCGGTCATGGAGTCTATCTCATAGTTGACACTCATGAATATGTTGCCGCTCAGACTGCGGTTGCCGCTGGCCGAGGTGTCGGTCTGGTAGAGGGTGGTGTCGTAGCCGCCGGCGCCATTGTCGCTGCGGCGCATCGACCAGCCCTCGCTGGCATTGTCGCGGAACGAGTAGCGACCCGAGGCAAAGAGGTTTATACTCAGTTTCTCCTTGGCCCACATATAGCTTATCCACGGCGAGACAAAGGGCTGGTTCGACCCGTTGACGCCAAAGCTGACAAACTGGTTGCTCTTGATATGGGCCGAGGTGACGATGTTGATGACTGCCTCGGCTTCGGTGGCATACTTGGCCGAGGGGTTGGTGATGGTCTCGATGCGGGCCAAGGCGTTGGCCGGAAGGGTCTGGAGGTAGGTCTTGAGGTTCTCCTCCGTAAGCTTCGAGGGCTTGTCGTTGATCCATATCTCCACACTCGAGACACCGCGCAGGGTGATATTGCCTTCCACGTCGACCTCCACACCAGGCGCGTTCTGCAGGGCGTCCTCGGTGGTGCCGGTCTGTATCGAGGGGTCGTCGCTGACGTTGTATATCAACTTCTCGCCGTCCATGGCGTAGAGCGGCTTCTCGGCGGTAATCTTCACCTCGCTGAGGGTGGTGGCACCGGGCTTTAGGCGCAGGGTGCCGAGGGCGGTGTTGTTATCCACCTTGAAGGCCACCATACGGTTCTGATAGCCTATGGCACTCACACGCAACAGGTAGGCACCGGCCGGCACACCGTTTATCTCGAAGAGGCCGTCGAGGTTGGTGGCGCCGCCTTTCACAAAACTGCTGTCGGCCGAGTCGAGCACCGCCACGTTGACAAAGGCCAGGAACTCGCCACTGACAGAGTCGCGCAACTCGCCCACCACCTTGAAGGTGTCGCCTTCCTTCACTTTCTTCTTCTGTTTCACCTGCTGCGCCTGCTGGCTGTCGCCCATCTGGCTCCAGTCGCGGTTGCCCATCGGTGGCCTTCCGCCAGGACCGCCGCCTCCCATGGGCGGACGGCCGCCGGGACCGCCGGGCTGCGCCTCGCAATAGACTACCGAAAACATAAGCATCGCCAACAACGACAACGTCTTGACCAAAGATTTTCTTTCCATTTGACTATTTATTTTTTTCGACATTAAAAACGCAAAAAGACATTTATTAGTATCTTTTAAAATGAGAAAATTGCACTTTTTTTCAAAAATTTACAAACAGCGCCAAAAACACACCAACCGCCTAACACCATATAAATCAATGCCTGCGCCGACCGTTCTTTAGTACTTCCATAGTATTTCTTTAGTATTTCTTGAGTAGTTGACTATAGAACTACTATAGAACGGTCGGAGAAATGTCGGACCTGGGTCGGACTTAGTACGGAGTCATCACCTACCCCATACCGCCGTCATCCGGCCGGCAAGAACAGTCATCGACCGATTTTTTTCTGCTTTTGCGGCCACGATAATATAATTTTTTGTAAATTTGCAGTTTCAAACTCTATGCCACAAGAGATGCTACTAAACAAGAAAGACATTGAACGCGAGGTAAATATACTTGGCTTCCTGCCGTTTTTCCGCGGCGAGGTGGAGGGCTTCTCCATCGAAGAGCGCATCGACCCCGACTACTGGTTCCGCGACGAAGAGGGCGGCTACGGGGTGTGGGACTGGAAAAACGACATCATACTGGATGCCGACTGCGCCTACGGCAAGCTGTATGGCGGCAAGGCCTGCTTCGTGTCTATGGAGTGGTATCCCGACCTGGTGAACTACCGCCGCAGCAAGATGCACCCCACGGCCGACGAGGAGCAGATTGTGGCCACGGTGAGGGAACACGGCTCGCTGCTTTCGCGCGAACTGAAGAAACTCTGCGGCTACAGCGGCCGCGCACGCCGCACTCCGCGCAACCCCATCGAACGGCTCGTGGCGGCCGAGACGCCGCAGAAGCACAGCGACGACGGACGCAAGAAAGGCTTCGACGGGGCGGTGACACGGCTGCAGATGGGATGCCACCTGCTGACGGCCGACTTCGAGTACAACCTCACCCGCGACGGACGCCCCTACGGATGGAGCATCGCACGCTACTGCACTCCCGAGGACTATTTCGGCACCGAACGGCTGCGGGTGGAACACAGCCCCGAGGAGTCGCGCCGACGCCTGGCCGACCACCTGGCCTCCACCCTGCCCCACGCCACCAAGGCACAGATAGAAAGGATTATCAACTGAGTCAAACCGCAAACACAATATGGCAGAAAAGAAGAGAGAGAACTTCGGTTCCAAACTGGGCATCATCATGGCCACCGCCGGCTCGGCGCTGGGCCTGGGCAATATCTACCGCTTCCCCATCGAGGCAGGCAACAACGGCGGAGGAGCATTCCTGATCGTTTATCTCGCAGTGGCACTGCTCATCGGCACCCCGCTGATGATAAGCGAGTTCATCATAGGCCGCCGCGCCAAGAGCAACCCCGTGGGCGCTTTCCGCAAACTGCAGGGCACGCGCGGCGCATGGCCCGTAGTGGGCTGGATGGGCATAGTCTGCGCCTTCCTCATACTGGCGTTCTACACCACCGTGGCGGGCTGGACCCTCGGCTACCTCGGCAAGTCGATCGCCAACAACTTCGCCCATCAGGACCTGGGGCAGATACAGAGCCAGTTCAACGCCTTCGTGACCCACCCCTGGCTGCCCATCGTCTGCCAGCTGGCATTCCTCGCCCTCACCGCCATAGTAGTGGTGCGCGGCGTGAAGGACGGCATCGAGCGCTGGAGCAAGATACTCATGCCCCTGCTGCTGGTCATCATGGTGGTGCTGTGCGTCAAATCGCTCACCCTGCCGGGTGCCGCCGACGGCCTGCGCTTCCTCTTCATGCCCGACTTCTCGAAGATAACCGGCGCGGTGGTCCTCAGCGCCTTGGGACAGAGCTTCTTCTCGCTCAGCATAGGCATGGGAGCCCTCATCACCTACGGCTCCTACATCTCGCGCAGCGACAATATGGTGTCCAGCGCCGGCAGTGTGGTGCTGGCCGACACCCTCGTGGCCGTACTCGCCGGAGTCATCATCTTCCCCGCCGCCATGTCGTTCGGCATACCCGCCGAGGCAGGCTCGTCGCTGGCTTTCACCACCCTGCCCATGATATTCCAGCAGATGACAGGCGGCTACTTCTTCTGCCTCATCTTCTTCCTGCTGTTGGTCATAGCCACCCTCACCTCCACCATCTCGCTCCTCGAGGTGATAGTGGCCGCCCTAACAGAAGAGTTCCACCTCTCGCGGCCCAAGGCGGCATGGACCGGCGCCGCCCTCACCGCCGTGATAGGGGTGGTAGCCACACTCAGCTTCCGCCATGTCGACCTGCTCAGCGTGGGCGGGAAGAGCGCGTTCGACATACTCGACTTCGTCACCTCGCACTATATCATGCCCATCGGCGGACTGCTCATCGTCCTCTTTGTGGGCTGGCGCCTCAAACGCGCCGACACCCTCGACGAGCTGACCAACGGCGGCACCCTCAAGGCCGGCATCCGCAAGGCCATCCTCTTCATAATCCGCTTCATCTGCCCCGTGGCCATTGCCGTAATCTTCGTCAGCCAGCTTGTAGGCTGACCGCCAAAGGTGCCACGGTCAGCCGCCACAAGGGGTGGCACGTAGTGTAAGTTAAATAATGTTAAACCACGGCCATCCGTACTCATGTAACGAAAATAATCAGTACTTTTGCAAATTGAATAGTTTAACCATTTAAAACACAAAATTATGAAAATGAAGAAAATCGTTCTGGCTATCGCCGCTGTCGCCGTTGTCGCCTGCTTCGCCAGCTGCAACAAGAAATGCACCTGCAAGACCTATGCCGCCGGTGTCGTCGTAGAGACCACCGAGGATGTCGAACTCGACAAGGACACTTACAAGAAGTGCAGCGACATGAACAACATCGTCGTCGCCAACCCCAAGACCGGCATGGAGTGCGAATAAGCCAACGAGCAAACTGTTCGAGAAAAGCCACGGGAAACCGTGGCTTTCTTGTTTCTATACACCCCACCTGGCAGCGGTCACCATAAATGGTGAGTTTTTTTGAAAAAAACGCTTGCGTATTGTTTTTTTTTCGTATATTTGCCTTGTCGTATATGGACCAATCATCCGTATATGTTATTGATTATTAGTAATAAACAATAATATTAATCCTAAAAAAGTCACATTCTATGACAAAAGTAAAATCTTTGGCTGACCTGAAAGCCATGCGCGAAAAGCTGCAGTCGAACCTCGACGTCCGCGAGAAGGCTGAGCATCCCGAGAGCCTGGTGCAGATCAAGGTCGCAATGGCCACTTGCGGTATTGCCGCCGGTGCCAAGCAGGTTATGGAACACATGATGCAGAAGGCCGACGAACTGCACATCCCCGCCGTCTTCACCCAGACCGGCTGCATGGGCTACTGCCACGCCGAACCCACCCTCGAGGTGCGTGTTCCCGGCAAAGACCCCATCGTCTTTGGCCACGTTGACAACAACCGCGCCGACGAAATTCTCACCAAGTACGTCCAGAACGGCGAACTGGTCGAGGGCATCATCCCCGTGAACTACGAAACGATTGACAAGTAAATTCAGTTTTAGTTGTCAGTTTTCAGTTTAAGCAGTCGAGGCCAGCCCTGCTGCAAGAACTGAAAACTTAAACTAAAAACTTAAACTAAAGAGAAAATGGCAAAATACAAAATGCATATCCTGATCTGCGGCGGTACCGGATGCAAATCCAGCAACAGCCTCCAGATCATCGACAATTTCCATAAGATTCTCGCCGAGAAAGGCCTGGCCGACGACGTGCAGGTCATCAAGACCGGTTGCTTCGGCTTCTGCGAGAAGGGCCCCATCGTGAAGATCATGCCCGACAATACGTTCTACACCCAGGTGAAGCCCGAGGACGTGGAGTGCATCGTCAACGAGCACATCATCAAGGGTCGTAAGGTTCCCGAGCTGCTCT
>JAEEGL015630356.1_pt1 | contig 23754 bp, 19 predicted proteins | sample 9134231 | NCBI WGS metagenome assembly JAEEGL01 (sample SAMN16246548, study PRJNA631951) | gut metagenome | biome: gut microbiome; feature: rumen; material: fiber-attached | host: Bos | place: Iran: Karaj | collected 2018-10 | reverse complement strand
TTGTTGTCAACCCTCTTGAACGAATCACGACACAAGTTCATATTTAGAATGTCCGCTGACTACCATGTTACTTACGAAGTTCTGTTCAAGGACAAGTATAGCGAAGATGGCTGGTATAAGCCAATGGACGGTGAAACACCTAGATACGACAAGACTAACCCAGCAACAGATCCTCAGCACTTTTCATTCGTCAAGGAAATCAAATTGACGGACATAGACATTACTATGTGCGATAGCGGTTTCTACATTTATCCTAAAGATGGTCAAATGGCTACACACTTAGCTGAATTTGTCAAGCCTGCATACTTCCTACAAAATTACTGTGCTGACGAAGCTGAAAAGATCCGCGCTGCAGAAATTGCCAGAATTGAGGCATCATCTGAAACGCCTGAACAGAAGGCTGCTGACATTGAATACACAAGGAACCGCCTTGACATTATGGTTCAAATCACCAACCCGAAAACATGCAGTGAACTTGCAATGACAACCTTAATTCGTCATGTGCCTGGTACTGAAATTTGTTTCTGTGAACCGTTGGAGGTTGAATAAATACAAAAAGGATGTGAGAAGATATGTCTAATAGTGATAAGCAGGTAAACAGAGAATACAGCGACGTAAGAACAGGTAATGCATATCTTGAGTCACAAAAAGAATGCGTTATCACCCGTCACGGACAGACGAACATTTATAAGCAGGGTAACGGCTTTAAGTTCGCTCTTCAAGGCTATGCTCTGTTTAAGGATGTAAATAATTGGCTCTGGAACAAGTGCATCAAGAACGTCAATGATGACATTGACCACGATGACGAAGATGCAGGCGACCACGATGACGAGTTTGACTTCAACTGTCTTCGCGATTTGACGCTTGATGATGTTAAGAAAAACTTGAATGTTATCTTCAAGGGAGTGACCTATTCATACGATGATAACCTTCACCGTCCAAATCCTGTGCAGTATGACAAGGCTTGGAGCGATGTTGAAAATCACCTATTCCCATTGCAGATTGCATATAACTACGATGAAGCCACTATCGCTGATACAGATGGTGACGGACAAGAAGACGATTATCAGAATGATTACGATAACACCTATGTTTCATATGATGTTGTCATCAACCGTGAACTTATTGACGTAATTGACGTAACCGGCGACCAGACCTTTGATGGTATCATTTATATTGCTCGTCCGTTCAAGAATGAACCGCAGGATGATAACCTTGACATTCTTGACCCGCAAAAGCCAATCTTGTTCGCTATCTCATACTTCGGCGTTGATAAGCTAATGATTTTGAAGGACCAGAAGGATCGTCTGGTCATGAACGTTGAAATGCATGTTGGATATGCATACGACGAAAAGGGTGAAGATGCTATCGTTGACATCCAGAACAAGATGCCTGACGGCTATAATGAAAACGGATGGGTTCAAGGCATTCACCTTGCTAATGACGCCGTAGCAAATACGCTTAACGGCGAAGAATCATACGAGACTACAAATAAGTTATTCCTAACTACATTGAATGATGAAGCCGTTGGCTCGTATGATACGTTCTCTAAGTTGAACATCATGTCAGAAGGTCAAAAGCTAGTGACCGAATCTGTGCCTCAGTTGATGTTCTCATTGGTGAACAAGAAAGGAAACAAATCTTGGAACGGACAACGCCTAGCATTTATCTATGCTTCAGGTGACCGTGCACCGTTGTTCCGTATTGCAGAAATGGCTGGTGCAGGTAAGCAACGCATCAACCTTGAATTGCTTGGTGTAAACAACCTTTATAGAAACATAAAGGGTATCTATGGCAACTCTTTCATCTACTCACAAGAAAACGAATTGCCGACATCAGCATTTGATAACACATTCATCAACTCTGATGGCAACATCCTTTATTCACATCGAGCAAACAACATCTCCTTCATCAACTCTAACTATAACGTTGTTCAGTCAGGAACAGAATCAGTCTTCCATGAATTCCCAGGTACCAATAACGTTACCTTTATGGAAACAGATAACTCTATCATCACTCCTTGGTATTCAACATACTATACATCAGGTTATAAGGGAGATAAAGGAATTAAGGGTCATAAGGGCCGTATCACATGGACACCGTATACTGTCGGTGGTCACTTGTCACAGCACTTCTTGATGGACTCTGATTATTCGTTCATCAACGGCCACAACAATTCAGACTTCCACGGCACATACATTTCAACGCCGTCAGCTAAGCACGTGTTCAGCGAGTATTCTCAGCACGATCTTGAAATTGGCAACATGTATGGCTACACGAATAACAACAGTGGTAACTTGATTGCCATTGGCCGTGGCTTGACATATGTAAAGGGTCAGGGCGATAAGATCCTCTTGGGTCACTTCAATATGAATGATACCGATCCCGACAACGTATTGGTTGTGGGTGACGGTTTCGTGTCAGAAGATTACTTGAAGAAGATCAGCCACTTGCTTTCTGGCTCAAATGACAATAACCGTTTTTATAACGCTATCGGATGTAAGGGTACTAAGGGTGAAAGAGGTGACATGGTGAACTACTATCGCCATAACCTGTTCACTGTTAACCGTCAAGGATATGTGGGCATTTCCGATTACACAAACCCTGAAAACTCTGCACGATATGGCTTTAGCGGCATCACGGCATACTGTAAGGGCGCTAAATACGAAATTCCGTTCTCATCAGTATATGCTAAGTTGAATGTGTATGACTCCATGAAGGAGTTCCAGGACATCATTGACAACTACACTAATCAGGTTCAGGCAATAAACAACACAATGCCTACAAACATGAGCATTAAGATTTCTGGTGGAACCAGCCTTGAAACATACTTCTCAGCAACTATCAACCAGCTTAAGTCTAACTCAATCATCAATGTGACCTACCAGACAACTGCTTCTAAATCTGACCCAGCATTTGCTACATCCGTGACATCTTACCGTATGTACATGGGTGCAAGCGGCTTGGTAAAGACTTACGACATTCGTCGCGTATCTGCTTATAATTCGCTTCAGTATTTGTATCTGAGAGACACCGAAAACAACTTGACCGGTTTCTTCAGTATAAATAATTAAAGAAGACGAGTTATAACATGAAGATCATACATACATCAGATTTCAAAAACAATACTATCCTCGCTCACCGCGGTATCAAATGCGTGATCCGAGGATATGCTTTTGTCCGAGACACGAAGAAGTGGCTTGCTAAGAAGTATCAAGATCGTTATGCATTTGAAGATATCACACTAGAAGAACTATGTAATAACTGCGTGCTTGTCACTGATGAAGACAAGAATGATCCTGATGTTCTGAATAACCTTTTTGACGTTACATACGAACCTTGTTTGGAATTGACAGTTCCAGAAACCATTGATGAAAAGGGCACTGTGCTTGGTGGTGAAAAATTCGGCACATACAAGATTCGCATTAACTCAGCTTTGAACAACAAGATTCGTAAGGGTATTCAAGGCACATACCGCGCTATCGTTCTAATCGGTGAAAAATACACCGAAGACGATTGGCATGTAATCACTGAAGGCAAATCATACATCGCAATGTTCATCTACTTTGATGGCAGTTCTCCGGAATGCCAGGGTGAAGATGAAAATGGTTTGACTATCGGTGAAAATTCGGCTTACACAATTAACCTGCAGTTCTCACTATCGCAGCTGAAGGATGTTCCTGGCGAATCGGTATTGCTTGATGCTGACTACAAGAAGATCATGCAGGAATCAAAGCAGAAGGACCAGACAACAATTAAGTTGAGCTTGCCTGGTATCTTCCTTGTTCCTTCCGGCAAAGAATATAAGAACCGTGTTGAAATTGAAGACAATGTTAACATTAAGCATGAAGGTATTGCTTACATGGATAAGACATTCAACCTTATCCCAAATACCTACAAGAACAACAATATCTTCAATGTGACACCGCGTGTAAACATCTTTGATGAACACGACGATAAGTTCGTTAAGCCGCAGCTCTTGCTTTCATACGGTAAGAACGGTGAATCTGCATTTGATGCACAGAGCATTGGCTTTGAATATGACCCAAGCTATTTCAAGATGAATGAAAAAGCGCCATCAGCAGCAACTCGATTTGATTTGTTCGGCGGTGCTACAAAGCGTGAAACATCAACTTACGATGATACTCGCTTTGACCCGATGTCAGGCTACCTTCGCTTGCTATGTGATAGAGGTTATCATCAAGGCGGCGAAGACAACATGTTCATCTTGGCAAATGATAGCTTCTTGAACATGAGCCACGGCTCAATGATGGTCGCTGATGATAACCAAATTGTTGAAAGCTCAGAAACAACACATGTGATTGACTCACGCGGTACTCGTGCTTCAGCAATTTCCGCTGGTCATATCATTGACTCTGAAAAGATTTATGCCCAGAACATGAACGGTATTACGGCATTTGCTTCACAGCAGGCATCTGCAACTACCGATTTGCCAGGCTATGATAGAACTAAGGACGATCCTTACATGTGCCCTGACTGTGAAGGTACTGGTAAAATTCGTGGCGGTTTCAAAACCTTAAAGAAATACGCAGCCGTATTTTCAATTTTGCGTTCACCTGATCCAATGACTACTAACTGTGAAATATATGCAATGGCAAATCACGGATACGGCAATACTATAATTTTGCTTTATAGAAGTGAAACTGAGTATCTGCCGGATGACTTTGATGTAAATGTTTATTTGAAGCAGGCATTTGACGAAGAAAGAATAACATTTTCTCAGCTGTTTACGACAGAAGCTGCGGCTAACGCATACTATGAAGACTATCATGATAATCTGCCGCAGATGCATTTACATCAAGCACCATGTGGAACTATTGATGTTCCAGTTGGATTAAGATATTTTGTAGAATATAAAAGAGCAAGCACATCATATAACGCTGTAACGAAACGTGATGCAGCACCGGTGGATCCACAGGATGCATGGAGCGTATGTGAAATTACACAAGGCGATTTTACTAAAGAAGCATTGGAAGCTGCGCTGCAGATAGTTGCTAATGATGGCATCGGCTATAATGATATGCCATTGACGGCTGATCTTGGATTTGAAACATATGAAGAAGCCGAAGCTGCTATGAATGATTTTATAACTAGCGATGATCATGGCAGCATATCCAGCGACTATGTAATGGTTACACAAGCATATGTTTATGGTGCAGCAAGTTCTGAAGAAATTGTGTGTCCTCGCTGTGGTGGTGATGGCCGTTATGGTAATTACTCAATGCCTGGCCGTTTGGCTATGATGGGACTTAACGTTTCATCAATGGAATTTAACGGCTATAATAACTTCTTCATTGGACATAAGGGTTTGATGTCAAACTTCGGTCATGATGCCATTATCTTCGGTAATCATAACGCCTGTGGCAATAAAGAATATAACATGTGCCAGAACTGTCTCGGCACCGGACTTATTGAATGCGATAACTGTCTCAGTGGTACCGATCATCCGACAGGTAAGGTTTCTGCTTATGCTGACGTAACTTGCTCTAGCTGTTATGGTTTTGGATATGTGACCTATTCCGCAGAAATCTGTGGTAAGTGCAGCGGTGCAGGCATATTGCCTGGTGGTGGCGTTTGCCCAATCTGTCTTGGACATAATAAGTACTCCGGTGTTAACCCAACTGATTGGACAGGTTCATATTGTTGTTCTTCATACATCACTGCATCTGACGCAATTTATTTGTGCCAGCTTTGCTCTGGTGAAAAGACAATTCAGGACAAAGATCAGATTATTACTGTGCTTTGCCCGAAGTGCTCAGGCTATGGACAAATGCCAGATCCTGCATGTAGCGGCATGGGCTTCATTCAAGACAATGAACACAAGATGCAAACATCTGCATGCCCAACCTGTTCTGAAACAATGATAACCTGTCCTGCATGTAGCGGACAAGGCTATTCAGGTGACGCTTCTTCAGGAGAACGCTGCGAACTTTGCGGCGGTGACAAGCGCGTATGCAATACCTGTTCTGGTACTGGTGAACATGCTTGCACTATGGAAGGAACCGCATTCAGTGGTAAGCATTATGTTAAGTGTCCTGAATGTAATACATCAGTTGCAGGTGACACTTCTGTAAAAACATGTCCTGTATGTAGCGGTCTTGACATTGAAGGTGACCCAATTTGGGGCGGTGTATCTTATGTATCTATGTATCAGAAAGATAAGATCATGGCATGCTTCCCTAAAAAATCAGATCCTGTTATGAATAAATTCATGATGGATCATGGGGTGGATCCTAGATCTCATTTTTATGCCGATCTTGTATTGCATAAGTGCCCTAAATGCTATGGAACTGGGTGGGTTACCAAATCTCTTGACCGAGTGCTTATGGCTAATCCTGATTGGACTGAGGGAAGCGATGAAGACCCATACATATTCATGGGATACTTAAAAGAAAATTCATCTGATGATATTGTTTTAGTTGACAGCATAGACGATGCTACTGCGTGGGACGAATGGGATGATGCTAATGCCGCATATAATACTTGGTTGGCTAATCAGCCTGAAGGTCACCCTTATTACACTAAAGAAAATGAATCTTTATTCGTTACTTGTCCTACCTGCGATGGATATGGCGGTGACATCATAAATTATCCAGAAGATGGCGACCGTGTTAAGTGCCCTTACTGTAATGAAATTTACTATTATGTAACTACGCCAAACCCGTATGCTAGCTACTTTGAAATTCATCCAGAAGAAGATTACGTTCCTCGTCGTGCACCTACATCTCAACAGAAAAGGATAACATTCTCAGGTGCTCGCCCTGGTTGGCAACAATTTGTGCACAATGATTACATTGGCAATGTTGGTCATGTTAAGAATGCCGATTATGAACATCCTAAAAAGATAAAAATGGTCGGTTATCATACATGTGATCTGTGTGAAGGCCGTCAATATCTTTCATTAGATGATGTTGATGATAAGCTAAAACCATATCTTGGCGATGATCCTGTGCAGACAATTTGTGAATGGGAAACCTACACCGATGGTATCATTGGCAATTATATTTATGCTCGTAGCCCGCAAAATTCATGTGTAGGTGTTGTTTGCCCTAAGTGCTGCAATATGAATCTTATCGTTTCGGCAGCACAGAACCGTGAAGCAACTAACATTGATGATGGTATTACGAAGTTCGCAAGAGCATTCTCAGGAATGAACTATTACAATTCATTCAGCCATGATAACTTCTATATGTCCGAATTTGAGGCAACACACAGCATAGAAACTGAACTAAAGGATATAGCATTCCTTGATGGTGGTTTTACTGCTGCATGTAATGCATGTAACTATATGGGTACTGTTGACCGTCCGCCTTGGTCTCAAGAACGAACCACTGTTGGTTTTGTTCTTTGCCCTGAATGTAATGGTAATGGCATAGTGCCTTGTGAAGCTTGTGAAGGCAAGAAACATTGGCTATGTCCGACATGTAATGGACGCGGTGAAGTTGACTTCCGTCCAATCGTTGCATACGAAGATGGTAAGGTCGTTGCAGTTGGCGATGGCTACTTCTATAAGAACTTGATGCCTAACCAAGATACATTCAATATGTATCGTGACTATGTGAACATCAAGCCTGAAAACAACTGTGACTTGGATGTGGGTCAGTACTTGAAGAGAATGAACTTGTTCTCTGTTGAAAACCACGGCCTATTGACTGTGCATAACAATAACTATGATGAAGTGCCTGACTCAAATGTGGTTCATCAGGTTGCTGCTGACTTCTTCGCAGTTCGTTCTTGGGCTAAGTATGATTCGTTGCAGGAACGCTTCGCTAACCTCCAGAATGGTTGCTATGCTCCTGACGCTATCTACTTCACAAAGCGCACTGCACATAACGAAGAATGGAAGCTCCGTATCCGTGAACTTGATTACTTGATACATGACTCTTACATCAAGACTAACGCAAGCTGGTTGAAGACCGCAGCTTTGAACCAAGCTATCTCTGAGTTCTATAAGAAGAACAATACATTCACTCTTCGTCTTGGACCTATCATCACTTATGCCTGGAAGGGCGTTAAGGGTTCTAAGGGCGCCAAGGGAACTAAGGGCTGGAAGGGTACTAAGGGAGTCAAGGGAGTCACCCTCGGCTTGAAAGGTAAGAAGGGCATGAAAGGCATGAAGGGTCTAAAGGGAACTAAGGGTTATAAAGGAATGACACTCCAGATTGTCAATAAGCGCTACAAGTATTACATTGAAGATATCTTGGCGGCGGTTAGAACTGAATTTGGTAAGTACATTTCAAATAACGGCAACCTTGGTAAGAACCCTGAAACTTATACATTCTACTGCGTGAATGGTGACCCAACTGAAAACCTATACTTCAAGGGCGTCCGTCTCCGTAAGATGGCAAACGGTAACTATCAGACGCTGAACGCTGTCAAGGGTATCAAGCCGGCACAGGTTCAACGAATTGTCTACAAGGATAACGGCTACTTCGGAGAATACGGCGTTATGAACTTCAACTACGCTTACAGTAATAAGTTCCTAACCTAATCTTATCTCAGCCATATAAATAAATTAAGTATGGCTGAGATTTTTACAAAAGACAATAACGGCGAAATGCAAAAGGTCGGCAATGTATCTGCCGACCAGTTTTCGCGCATACAGAATGACGCCAACATCGGTGACATTAAAAAAGAACTTGATGATTATTGGACAGAAGAAAAGTGTGGTAAACATTCTGACTTAAAAGCAAAGCACGGCACAATTCTTTTAAAGAATCTCAAGGTGCCTGCGTCAGATTTCTTTGAACAGGTAAAAGACAATTACTTCAAGTTCCAGAATTTTGGACCGATCTCAATGAGCGCATTCTTGAAGAAGGCAAAGCTTGACCTTTATGTTCAACCTTCTTATGTTGAAGACTGCTTGAAAGTGACAACACCTCGTCCTGCTATTGGCCGCGGGGAATTCTTGTTTGTCGCTAACTTCAATAACATCAACTTCTCAAAGGAAAGAGGTGACTTGATTGATACCGACGGAAATCGTATTGAAGTCAAGGGCAAGCACGCTAACTTCGGTTCCGATGGACCATACAAGCAAATGAACCAATCATTGATGTATGGCATCTATTCATTGTTCGGAACCAATACCGAGTCAAAAGATTTGACACTTGAAACGATGGAAGAACTGGAACGATTGATGTTGAAGAACCCGCAAAAACAGAGTAAGGTATTGGCACTGCTTCAAAATCTCAAAAACCCTAGCGCAAGTCTTACTAACCAGATGGTCGAGTTGTTCAATAGCACGCACGACCTCAAGCTTGTAATAGCGGCTACACACTTTTTAACCTATATGAAGGTTCAAAAGGCAAATTACATTTTGGTGCTGAATGACAATGTATTCTGGGGTTTTAAGACACCTTCTAACTTGCAGCAGGCTGCTGAAATTATGAAGAACTTCAACATCAATGGCTGGATGACAGGCAACAAAGGTATTTCATTTACGGTAAAGAATGGCTAGTGAAGGAAGAACAATACTTGGCGGTTCAAATACTGGTGGTACTTATGTAGACCTCCAGGTTTGGATTGGTGACCCAAAAGATGCTACGAAAGGTATTACTGTAGAGAATGAATGCATTCAGTCCATTGACATCACAGAAAACTTGTTCACCACATTGCCAACCATAAACATGGTCCTGACAGACTCAGGCCGTTTCTTCTTCCGTTATAACATTCGCATCGGTGATACATTGAATGTTAGAATGGGACCAGCAGCGACAACAAAGGACGAAGAAGACCAGCAACCTGAACCTTACATCGCTGCGTCATTCTCAGTTCAGACAGTGGTTGACATTCCAGATAACCGAAACAATACATACATACATCGCGTGGTGGGTGTGTATAATGCGCTGGGCTTTATCAACAAGATTATTGAATACCCAAAGGGCAAGAGCCTTCTTGAACCAATTCCTTTGAAGAAATCATCTGCTGAAGCGATGCAAGATGTTGTTCAAGAAGCTGGCCTTGGCTTTGTTGCTGATGTCGCTACCGCTGACCATTCATTCTGGCTGAATGCCGATGAAACAGCAGCACAGTTCTGCGAACGAATTCTAAAGCATACTTGGATTGCTGATGATGACGCTCCAATTCTATATACCGATGTCGCTGGCACTGCACACTTGACTTCTGTGCAGACCATCGCAAAGAACAAGACACAGACCGAATTTGGTGACACCCAAGCACATGCTGATGGCGGTGACCCGAAGACACCAACCATTATGATTGATGATGTGTTCTGTCTGAATGCCGGTGGTCCTATTACGAACCAAGGTGGCTATAAGGTTCAAACAAGTTTCTATACTCCTAAGAACATGGCTGCTTCACAGAACATGGTGGAGTTCCCACAACACGGGCAAGGCATGCTTGGCGCTGCAGTCAAAGCCGTATCATCGCTGTTCGGTGGAGGCACAAAGGATAGAAGCGAAGCATATCGTGAAAAGGAATACCAGCATAATGATCCTTACCTTGGCGGTATTTCAAACAAGCAACAGTCTGAACGAGACAATGTGACCATTCATGCTGACGGCGGTATGCACTTTGATGAGTTGCATGACCATTATGAAGTCGCTCCGCCACATAACGAAATGATTCGTCGCTCGTTCTTCCAGAACTTTGTTCGCCTTATGGTTGACACATCAAAGCAAGGCGACTTGTATCAGAAGGTGCAGTATCGCCCACGCCTTGCTTCCGCTGTTAAATGCGACTTCTCTAGCAGTCAACGCATTGACTCAATTCACTCAGGTGAATATGCAGTCGCTGAAATAGTTCATAAATACTCAAAGGGCGAACCGTATACACAAGCCATTACATTAGTAAATGATGGCTATTTTGATGTAGGTGAATAAATGATTAGTGATATTGACCAATACCGTGAGATTCTTAAAGGCGACAGCAAGCAAGTCGTTCAGGATATGGTGCAGCCGCAAAAGGTTGAACCACAGAATAACCGTTGGACGGGTAAAGTAATTGACACAGCTGACCCTGACAAGTTAGGTCGTGCTCGCATTCGTGTTATTGGTTATTATGATAGCTTGCCTGATGAAAACTTACCGTGGGCAATACCTGACATCGCATGGCTTGGTGGTAAATGCGGGTCACAGATCATTCCTGAAGTTGACTCGATGGTTCGTGGCTACTTTGACCAAGGCGATGTGCAGCGTCCTGTTTATGACTCACTTGCTTTCAACGCTTACAACAGCGAAAGTGATTATACATCAAGACAGACAGGCTCCGAATATCCACACAAGATGGTGCTGATGGAGACTGACCAAGGCGACTTCCTTACATTGAACAGAAAGGATGGGCAGCTTTGCTTTACACACCGCACTGGTGCTACGACTGTTATTGACAAGAACGGCAACATCTCAATCAAGACAGGAACTAACCAGAAGACATGGCTTGACATCACAGTGAACGGTGACTGTAACATCAATGTTAGCGGCAACGCAAATGTTTATGCACAGCAGAATGTGACTGTTGATGCGGGCATGTTTGTTGACCTTGGCAATAACCCAGCTAAACAACCAGTATGCAACCTCACTAATTGTCCTATCTGCGGTATTCCACACAGTACACAACAGAAAGTAAGGTGCTAATAAATATCATAAGGACAGGCAAATAAATCCCTTTGCTTGGCGAGATGTTGGTAGCATCTCGCCTAACTTTTATAAATACAATAGTGCTACCAACACTATACATGAGGGATTTATGGATTATAAGTACATTTATGATCGGCTGGTTCTAAGATGTAAGAACCGTGAAAAACCAAATACATATACCGAAAGACATCACATTGTGCCACGCTGCATGCAAGGAAGTGATGAAGCTAATAATTTGGTTTACCTAACCGCAAAAGAACATTTTGTTGCTCATCACCTGCTTTGCAAGATTTACCCACACAACCCTAAGCTGTGGTTTGCTTTTAATGCAATGGTTCATTGGAAGTCAAGAAATACCAATGGCCGAACTAATGCAGTAAAATTGTCTGCCGCTGAATATGAGCATTTGAAAATACGACGCTCAACTTTAATATCTGAAGCATTAAAAGGTCGTCCAAAGACAGCAGAAACAAAAGAAAAACTACGAATAGCAAACACTGGTAAAGTTAAATCGCCTGAAACGATACAAAAGCTGTCAGCGTCACAGAAAAAAGTAAAGCATACTGCTGAATGGAATAAAAAGGTAAGTGAAGGATTAAAGAAATACAAATGCACGCCTGAACATGGCCGTCATATTTCAGAAGCGAAGAAAGGTAAACATATCAACTATAATATGAACTCAGCCAAACGTTTTCAACATCAAGGCGGCGTAAATAATCTTCAAGCAATTAAGTATTACATTGATGGTGAACTAATTGGCTGTCAAAAAGAAGCAATTCTTTGGCTGGCTGAACGAATAGGCGTTTCACGCGGTAGCCGTAAATGGGCTAAGATATTGCCATTCATCAAAGAACATAACTGCAACTTATCTTTAGCTGAAGTGCAGCAATTCGTTAAGGAGTGCCTAAGATAAATATATTAGGTGGAACGATATGCCTTTAGTTAACGCAAGCAAGTATTTTCAGACCAAGTCTATCAAGCTCTCTGATAGCTTTATAGTTCGTATAGACGGTAAAGAGAGCTTTCGCTGTGCAGCGTTTACTGTGCCGAAGATTGCTGAATGGAATGAAGAAGAGTATAAGTATGGCAACGTATCGCAGAAATTCCTAATCCCGAAGATTGACCTGAATTATGAACTTACCCTTGAACTTTATGAAGGGTATGATCCTGATGGCAAAAAGAAAGAAGGCACGCTTCATAACAAGAAGCTCTTCTTTGGACAGAAACACGACGGTCAGTCAATAGGCAACGGCTTTTATTCAGTTCAAAATTACACGACCCAAGGCTACACAGAGTTCAATGGGCAGTATAACTTGGCTAACCACGACTTTAAAGAACTTGACATATTCATTTTGAATAACAGATTGTCGCATGTTGTGTATGAATATCATTTTCACAATCTGAAGTTGACAAAGGCTGAACCGTATGAACTTAGCTATCAGGATGAAGCATTGACAAAGTGGTCACTTGGCTTTACGTTTGAGTCAATGGAAAAAGGCGCTCCTGACAACCCAATCCCTATTGACAAGGTATTTAAGTAATGGCATTAGCGGTTAAGAAATTCTTCGAGTTCAGACCTCACTTGCCGTTCAGGTTTGAGGTTGAAATCTTCGCTGGGCTTGATAGCCTAACGATGCCTTTGAAGTATGCAGTTCAGTCTGTAAAATTATCAGGCACTGAATGCGATATTGGCGCCGGTGCAGTATACTTCGGCAACGGCTACAAGACCATACCTATCTTTAACTTATCATCACGCACATTGACAATTTCGTTTGAAGAAACTGACCAAATGCGTATTCTGAACTTCTGTGACAAGATTGTTGCTTCACAGCGAAATGGGCTACCCCATGTCGTTGGTATTCGTGTATCTGAATTTGATACTGCATTCAGAACCGTTGTATCTGATAAGTATTACAAGTGCATCATGAAAGACTATGATGAACCAGCCTTTTCACGAACTGGTGGTCCAGGCATTGTCGGTATCACTGTCACATTCAATGTAATGTCAGAACAACCTTGGAACGCTAATGCCGATCATGGTGTTGGTAAACAAGAAAAGACAAATCTTGATGATCCGGCATTCGTCAACACAATGGATGTTGCTCGTGACTCACAACAAGCACCGTCACTACTTATTGACCATGACGGCTTGATGAAGGAGTTCCAAGAAGCCTACAAGGCAGGCAAGGATGCAAAGCGTCAAGAAGCTCAGTCTTCGTATGGCTCAGATGGCAACGGTGGTAAATATGCTCCGCCGGGTAAGCAGATGCCTGCTACTGGTGGAATTGGACAAAACGGTGTCACCCGTGATAACCTCAAGAGACTCGCAAAAGCTGAGTTTACTGGAACGAATGGCGCCGGTAGAAAAGAAGGCGATGCCAATCTTGTATACCTTAATGATCTTGACGGTGGTAAACAGAAAGGTAACTTCGGTATGGGTAATACTCAGAAGTATCTTGAAGGTCTCGGCGTCAAGAATGAAAAGTTCACAATCATTGATACAAGAACTGGACAGGCTTATACTGGCACTATGGAAGAACTCACAAATGTGATGAAAGAAAAAGGTGGTGCTAACGGTGCTAAGTCAGCATGGCGTCTTGATGATAAATCAGCAGCACGCATTGAAGAAATTTCAATGGGTCATGTTGCTGACCAAATGGAAAAGAATGTTGACAAGGAAATCCTTGCTGCTATGGATGCTGGCACTATTGGTGGATTAGCCCATATTGAATACGGCGCCGGCGGTGCCTTGAAGACACTTGGTGCCTACATGGGTGCACATAAGGAAGAGGTGCTCGCTGAACTGAAGAAGAACAACGGTCAGCTCTCTGATGAATTCGTCAATAAGATGATGGGTGACCAGAAGGTCAAATCTGTTCTGTATAAGGAATGGACAGTCACTGAAGGTAAACATGCCGGTGAAAGAAAGGCAGTTGACCGAAGAGGACGCTTGACTGGTAAATCTGGACACTCGATGCGTTCATTGAATTAAGACTAAAAAGGCGGCGTTTTTCAACGCCGCTTATTTTACTTAATCTCAGGTTTTGTGATAATGCCAACGATTGAAGGCGGAACCCCATCAGGAATGTCTTCAAGGTCACAAGCACAGATCTTTACCTTAACCTTCTGCTTCAAGAAGTCGTAGTTTTTTTCTTCCTTCTTCATGATCTTTTCATTGAGCTCAGCGTATTCACGGTCAAGCTTTTCTTGTTCGTTTGTGAACTCAACATTCATGTCAGTGAAGACCGGCTGTTTGTTTTCGTCAAAGATTGGGTTACCTTGCTCGTCGCGGTCAACATACTTCATGATAATCGCTTTCATCTTTGAACAGTATTCCATATACTTAGGATCGTTCTTTTCATCGTAGACACCCTGAAGGATCTGCCCATAAGGTGTGCCTAACAGTAACACATTGTTGTAAAGAACCAGACCCCATTTAGCTGGGAAGCGTTCTTCATCAATGTTGTTATGACAATACTCAAACAACTTCTTAATTTCAAACAAAGCGACTTCAATAGTCTTTTCGTATATGTTTGCCATGTTTTCTCCTATGATTCCATAAATCTTGCAAGACCAGATACACCGTCAGTCGGATCATCAATGGTATTGATGTTGTCAAAGTAGTCAAGGCCGCTGACCATTCTCTTTTCTCTGTCCTTGATTTGGTTAACACTCAAAATGATGCTATTAGAAACAATCTGCGTAATGAAAGCGAAAGCAGAGGAACCGCGAGCAGGATCATATCTGTTTATGTATGTAAATGCACAGATCAGTGCATCTTGAATGATGTCATTTATGTCATCAGGATTCCGCAACGAGGTTCTTAACTTGTATGAGTTGATGCGACCGTTAATAATCAGCAAGAAGTCTTCACAGAGTTCGTTCTTTACTTTCTCAAACTCAGCGTCAAACGCTCGCTTTTCTTCCGGGGTGAAAGCATCATACTTAGCTTGCAGTGCTTCAATGGATTTGACTTTGTTGATGATAAAATCTTTACCTAGCTCAAACTTCTGACCATCAATCTTTTCACTGTTTCTCTTATGTTCAAGTCGCTGGAGATAGTTAGCACACCAATCTCCCTTGTCATTAATGTTCATACTATTGTAAAGATTCACCACCTCACGCAATCTTTTATTATTGACGTATTCAGGCATAGAATCTCCTTCTTCTTATTTTGATTTTGTATGCTGGTATAAAAATAATAAAAATATGGGATCTTTGAAGACCCCATGAAAATTTTCCGAGGTATGATGTTAATGAGTTCTGTAAGACTTGCTCTTTGCCTGGGCTTGTGCTGCTTGAGCCTTTGCTTTGGCCGCTGCTTCTTGTTTTGCAGTTTCTTCGTTTTCTTCCTTAATCATCACATTGGTCAATTCTGCTATCATCTCGAACTCAGGCCACGGAGTATCATCGCTGAGCTGATATGTCAGATACTTCGTAATCTTCAGTTCAAGTTGAATAACATCACGGATGTTTATTTGTCCAAACAGTGCCTGTTCTGAAATCAAGCACTCAATCATATTGGTTCCGTGACAGTGCGGACACTCAATCTCGAACTTCATATCAAAGCCAGCGTCATACTGTTTGATAACATTCAGCAAGAATGTATAGTCAAGCGCCTTCAGCTTCATAATGAAACCAACAGGATCGTCTACATCAATCATTCTAGCCATCTTTTGAACGTCAGGGTCATTGTCTGTAATTTTCAAATCTTTGACTGTGGGTAGTTTGATTTTTACAACTTGACCAGAACGAGGTAATGTGACCTCACCAGGTGCTTGCTGAAGTTGAATGATTGGAATGTCGTCCAACGCTATCGTATGTTCAAAAGAACGCTTACAGTCCTGACACTTACCGATGCTGATTCTATATCCGTTTTCCTTCATGAACGAGTTTGCTCGCAACCAAAAGATCAGATATGTTCTGTCGCAAAGTGCCAGATCTGAAATGCTTATATTTGTATAGAAGCACCTTTCCAGTATCTCGTTCACAATACGTTCTGCAGTCACATCAGTCATCAATGCCAAGAACTTAATATCCTGAATGGTCAAGAACCTTCCTTTGATAAAGGAGCCTTCAGGATAGCAGAAGCCTCTAGAGGGTAGGTCTTCAATGTCTATCGGAATGTAATTATACTTCTCATGTTGCTGCAACAAAATTAGCCTCCAATGTACCTGTAAAGACGCCGTTCACAACGACGCCATTGTTTGACAAGCATGTCCCAACAATGAAAGCAGGCATAGGCGGAGTGCTTTTGACAGCCATCTGCAGATATCGAGATTCCATCTGCAAGAACTTTTCTGCAGTCAGCGCTGTTCCTAAAGCACGGATAGCAGCCATAAGCTGAGCACCATACATAGCGTAATGCGCTGAACTCATCGCGACGATTCCCATACTGTTGCATACATAAGGAACGCTCACGGCGCTTTGCAGCTCACTGACACCTTTCGGCGTGCTACTGACTCGAGTAAAGTTCAAACTCATCTTGCTGCCAAACAAAGTAAATAGGTTGATGAACGACATATTCGGGTCACCACACCACAAGGCAGCCTTCACTTCACTTTCACTGATACGAACATGGTTTGGAACGAAGTATCCGAAGTTATTCAGTACTGGAACAGGCGTCGGAGGACTGTTTGGTAGTATTGTTGTTCCTGTCACCAAGTACTGTCTTTTTCCAAATATATCTTCCAGCTCCTCCATGTACTTATTCAGAGCTTTCGTAGTTCCTTTGATGTAGAAGTCCATCTCTGGGTTTCCTGGAGGATTGATATACGGTTTCATGTGCTGTTCAAAACTCATGTTATATTTATAACCCGCAAACCACCCTACAAATGTAAATGATACTTCCATTGGTAATTCAACAGACAAAAAAGAGGACACCCGTAGATGTCCTCTATCATCATATTATCCGGCCTTTTTAGTTCAGTCCTTTCCAGAACGAGTTTGCATCAATTCCAACACCGAAGTATGCGTCGGTGCCACCGTTCCCCACACCGCCAGTCATATACATCGGCGGCGGCAGCGCATCGCTATCTATCACCTTCTGCTCAGCAACGCAGACACCGTCCAAGTCTATCTCCGGCTGCACCAAGCAATAGCAAGCCCAATACAATGCGCTCACCAAGTCATCGTGGTTCTCACCTGTTGCCTTGAACACGCCCGTGGACACTTCCTCAAATCGAGATAGTTCGTTCACCGTCTCCGAATCTACAATTTCAAGTTGTCCAGTTTCAATAGCCGTCTTCAACAACTTACAAGCATCAATCTTCGTGTTCCTATCAGCTCGGGTCCCCAGGTTCCCTCTTTTGTCCGTCGAGATCATATTAGAGTCACCGATATCATAAAACAAAGCGTCCGCCACTGTTCTACCAATATCGTTATTTTCAATAATATACATTGCATCATTATATGTCACACTAATGTCATGCACGACTTCAGCAAAGTCCTCCGGTCTTATGGTATTCCTTCTATATACCGCCGCTTGGCGGTACTTCCCTCTTCCCAATACTCGCAGCACCTGCACTGTAGAGTAGTCACCAGCATTACCCATCGCCGAATCCACTCCCATCACATACAGTCCATTCGGATCCGGCTTTTCATATATCAGCCAGTCGTATCCTAATCTATATTCAATAGGATCTTCAACCTTCATCTTATCCAAGCCTTCTTCACCAATCAAAGTACTGGTAGATCCACCGAATGCACAGTTATGGTTTATGACTCCATCAGCGTTCAAGTACTTAACTCCATCAACGTCAATAGGAGTATATACATCCAATTTGCCTAGCTTTCCTATATTTACTATCCAACCAACCTGTTCCTTCCCATTTACAGATAACAATAATTTGTCCCCGATACATAAATCATCAAGGCGTTTCCATTTAGGGTTACCATCGTAATCTAGCCCTAGAACTTTATGGTCAACAGAACCCCTAATAAAATTATATGTCCCATCGTTCCACCAATTCAAACAGTAATCTATTTCAAGGCATTCTGCTTGTTTTCGCATAATACCTTCAAATTTCTTAAAACCTGTATCAGTAAGTATCTCCATCTTAACTATCTCCTCAAAGCACTATTTAACAAACTGTTGATAAGTTGTTTATTTTGGGTTTACTAAAAGTGCATCTATTTCTTTATTTATTCCCATTCTAATCTCCCGATGAAAATCTCTTCTATCTTTTTCCTTTAACTATCATTTGACTATTATAGGGGTTACTATTGACTTACATCTTCTTCTTGGGTTATTAACTTCGCACATCATCTTAAATTAAATCCGTGTATGACGGTCGGAAGACTCGCAAGCACATAAGCAGACATCTGCAGTTTCTTGCGTAGAAAAATTTACAGTATTTACCCTTGAACTGGCAATTATTGACATAAGTCATCATTTCCCCTATGGTTTTTTCATATTTTACAGTTATTGCTTAAATTTCATCAAAATGGGCAAACTGTAAAATTTTCAGAAAAATCGTCATTATTTCCCCTATACCATTTACATATATTCCTTATTTTGTTATATTTTGATTGTTGAAATAATTGAGGTACTTAATATGGCAAAGAAACGGTTCAAACTCTCCGCCCTCGCACAGCTTTTCGCTAACTCCCTCAACGCACACGCCAAGGCCTACGGCTTTGAGCTTGACACTGTAACTGGGTTTCAAATGGGTACCGACTACGATGAAATTGAAATTTTCAACAGAGACGTAAAGGTGAGGATCAGCGTTGGCCTGGGTCACTTTGACTTCGCCAATAAGACCGTGCCGTCCAACAACTACGGAAAGGTGATGGTACACGCCAATTTCAACCATATACCTGGCGGGTGCTATTCCTCGGTGTATATGAACGGTCGCCTTGATTTTGACTACAGCGACATGACGAAGAAGATTGATGTCGCACCGATGCTTGACCTGTTTGAAAAGGTGACTGTGCGCTTCGCTCAGGTTAAGAAACTCATCGATGAACCGATTTGCTAAGGAGATTGAAAATGTACGTCGTTTACCTTGATGGCACCGAATGGGCAAAGGTGGGGAGCGAAGCTGAAGCAAAGGCTATCGTTGCTTCTTACAACGGCGAACTGAGCTGCTGGTATGAAAAGGAAGGGGACTGAGTAATAATGGACACTGTGAAACTTAAGCATATCGTGGAATCCCTCGGTGGCAATGTGAAGCGAGTGAACACGGGTGTTTACATCATGCTGCCTATCAGTTTCCCCTGGTATGGCAAACAGCAAGCGCATAGCTGCGACAACAGTCGTATCATTGCGTATGCGTCACTGCTTGGTTCGTTCCAGTGGATGGACGTTTGGGCAAATGTTGGCATCCGCACGGATGAGGTGACCGGTAAGCCGCTTGGCATTATGTTGCGCGCAGGCGGCACCAGTGTGGCTACATTGCGAGATTTTGACGACGAAGCGTTGACTGCTTGGCTTGAGAAAAAGATCGGCGAAGTCAGCAACAAAGCAAAAGAATACCACAAAATGGTACTTACATTGGAAAGAGAAAAATGTTTGAACAATTTAAGCTAGCGGAACAGCTAGAAATGGAGAAAACCTTGGCTGAATGGAAAGATTTGAAATACGCGACCGAAGTGATGGAAGGCGTAATAAAGTCACGCGGCTGCACTGACTGCACAGTGGGAAGTTGCCGTCCGCAGGGCTCTGACACGAAGTATCAGTGCTTTTCGTTGAAAGTTCAACACCTGCCTCGTTTCAAGGCATATTTTGGACAGAAGAAAGGAAACATGGATGCTGACATTTTGCGCATCTGGCCGACAAGAGGGGTGTTTGAACAGTATCAGATAGCGGTTGACCGTCCTAAGCTGATTAAGAATTTCCTTGATAATCACGGGATTCAGTGGGATGGAATGATCAAGTGGTCCCGCGACTACAAGTTCAGCGAAATGACAGTTGAACAAGCGGTGAACAAGATCAACGCCGATATGGACAATGTTGTCGGCGCTTTCGAGATCAGCGACCGCGTCTGGAAGAAGATTGAGAAGATGGCGAACTTGGAATTTGAGAAAGTCGCCTGCTACGAACCCACGGAAAAGAAGAAAAAATGACAGTTTACATAAACTGCTTAAATTTCGTCAAAATGGGCACTATGTAAATTTTTCAGAAAAATTCATATTTTTTCCCATTTACCCTTGCCACGCTGGCGACAAATTGTTATATTTTACTCGTAAAACAAAATCAAACGAGGTATAACATGGCTCTTTACGCTGCGACCGCCGGTGCCCACAAGGGCGAAAAACACTCAGTTGCTGAATGGCACCTGATCATCCGCGAAACGACCGACAAGACAGCGAAAGGCACGCATGTGGCCGTCTGGAAGAAAGGCGTTGCCGATGGCCTTTATATCAAACTGGAAGGCAAGGGAACTGGCGCCCGCAAGGCTGCCGCCCCGAAAATTCCGGCTCCGGTGAAGGCTGCCGCGGCGATCCCCAGCTCGGTCTGCAAGCCTGTGAAATATCAGGTCAGCGATCCGACTGACACCCGCAAGTGGAAATATGTCAGGGAGGAGTTTGATACGGAAGAACTCCGCAACAAGCGCCTCGCGGAAATCCTCGCGGACAAGGCAAACTACGATTATCGCTCCAAGGGTTGGGGCGACAAGAAATTCAACCTTTCTTACTGGAAGCTTGACGCCGAGGAAAAAAATTAAAAATTACCCTTGACAGCAAACTGCAAAATTGTTATATTTTACTCGTAATTTGAAACTGAACCGAAACTGCGAAAACCTCAACAAGGATTGAAAACATGGCAGATATCGCAACCACCAAATCTTTGCTCCGCAAGATGAGCCCCGAACACACTCCCCTTATCCAGGGCATTCATGGCACTGGTAAGACTGAAGTTATCCGTCAACTTTGTGCCGAACCGGACGGCTGGAACCTTCGCTGCTGCGAACTTCAGGGTTCCCAGCTCTCTGACGTCGGTGACCTTATCGGTCTGCAGAAGATCGTTGAATGGGAAGAAGAAGGCGAAGTCATCGTAGATGGCAAGCCTGTCAAAACAATGGTAAAGCGCCAGGAAACGGCCTGGATTCCGCCTTACTGGTTCCCGAAGGACGGCAAGCCGTTCTGCTTGTTCTTGGATGAAATCAACCGTGCAGCACCTCCTATCAAGCGTGCTATGATGCAGATCGGTAACGACCATCGCATCTTGAACTTCCAGTTGCCGGAAGGCTCCCGCGTGATTTGCGCTATCAACCCCGACAATGAAGGTAACTACGACGTTGAAGAATTTGACGACGCCGAAAACGACCGTTACTGGAAGATCCTGTTCACCCCGACGGTGCAGGAATGGATTTTCCACGCCCGCAAGATCGGCGTTCTGGACTGCATTGTTTCCTACATTGAAGCCCATGAAGAAGACCTTGACCCGTATGTGATGGCTGGCAAGAGCAGCACCAAGGGCTCCAACTCCGAAGTTGACCAGCTCGGCGTTAAGCAGTCTCGCCGTTCCTGGGTGCGCTTGTCCAAGGACATGCAGCGTGCACTGTCCATTGACCCGGATTGCTATTCCGACGCCAAGGGCAACGCTGAACTCCGTTTGCTCGCCGCCGGTTGGGTGGGTGAAGCGATTGCGATGAACTTCGCTTCCTGGTACCAGCAGCACGGTGCCGGTCTGCAGCCGAACCAGGTGATTGAAGCAGATCCGGATGACAAGAAGATCTGGGCTAAGCTCAAGAAGATGGGCGCCTCTCAGACCCTTGAAACTCTTCGCCTCGGTTCCGCAATTTGCGGCTACCTCCAGAAGGTTGAAGACAAGCTGGTCGCCAATAACAAGCCGACTGAATACGGAAAGCTTGTCGCTGACAACTGGTATAAGTTCCTGACGGCTATCCCGAAGGAAGTTGCAGCTCAGGTTAACATGCAGGGGGTTGAAGAAGCCCGCAAGCAGAACCAGAAGGATCCGCGAACCTGCAAGTGGGTCGCTCGCCTCTCGGCTATCAACGAGAAGGTCTGCGACTTCTACATCGACCTCGCTGACTACGACGTATAAGCCCGGTGGGCGGCATTGCCCACAATTTCCTTGGTTGAGGTGGGCGCCGGTAAAACGGCGCCCATTTTTTCTTGGGATTTAGATGATATTACAGTTTGCGGCGAAATCGTCTGAGATTGTGATCAACGGGCGCCGGTTCAATAATTCCCCAAAACCGCGGAAAATTTACAGAAAAAATATGAATTTTTTCATAATCAACCATTGACAGTAGCGAGAAAAGTTGTTATTTTTTACTCGTAAACAAAAGGAAATTGACTGATGGCTGAAAAGAACTACTACATTGACGCTTCCAACATGGATTTTGAAACCGCTTGCGGTCACGCTCGCAACACCATCGCTGAGGCGATGAAAATCCTGCAGCTTGAACCTGCGTCTATGCTTTACCTTTCAATTTGCGAAATGGTGCCCATCAATGACAAGGAAGTCACTGTGCGCCTCGCAACCGTGAACGCTGGCGGCCAGATACAGCTCCAGTGGAACCCGTATTTCATCTGCCGTTTGAACGACCCGTCCGAATTGGCGTTCATCTTCTTCGGTGAATCGTTGCGCATTGCACTGCACCACGCAACCCATCGCCGTGGCCTTCCGGCAGCTCCCCACAAATTTGCCAGCGATCTGATCTGCTACGAAAACCAGAAGATCCTGTCCAAGTGGCGCAAGGAAGTCAAGGAAATTCTCCAGAACCTTCCGTCTTACGCCCAGATTGCCCCGAAGATTGAACCGATGGGTTTTGACAAGCGCTCGATGTGGCAGCTTGAAAAGATCCGCGACTACCTCCGTAGGGTGCAGGAACAGCAGCAACAGCAGAAAAAGGGTCAGGGTCAGCAACAGCAGCAGAACGGCCAGGGTAACGGCCAGCAACAGCAGATGCAGCGACTGATGCAGAACGGTCAGCGCCAGCAGGGTCAGGGTCAGCAACAGCAGGGCCAAGGACAAGGTCAGCAGCAGAACGGTCAGGGTCAAGGCCAGCAACAGCAAGGTCAGGGCCAGGGTCAGCAAGGACAAGGCCAGCAAGGCCAAGGACAAGGCCAGAACGGTCAGGGTCAGCAAGGCCAAGGCCAGCAGGGTCAAGGTCAGGGTCAGGGACAGAACGGTCAGGGTCAGGGCCAAGGTAACGGCCAAGGCCAG
>JAEEGL014098924.1_pt1 | contig 23754 bp, 29 predicted proteins | sample 9134231 | NCBI WGS metagenome assembly JAEEGL01 (sample SAMN16246548, study PRJNA631951) | gut metagenome | biome: gut microbiome; feature: rumen; material: fiber-attached | host: Bos | place: Iran: Karaj | collected 2018-10 | reverse complement strand
GGATTTTGCACATCAACCTTTGCATTAACATTATGTTTCAAAATTATATCACCACATTGAGGAGCAAAAATGGTACTTTTAATCGGAAAGTTTTTATTAGCACGGTTAACAATTACTTTAAAAGTTCCGTTAATTTTAATTTTAGATAAATAAGATAAAATATCTTCTGGGTACTGATAATCAACTAATTCGCAGACGCGAATATGCGTCAAACCAAAAACTTTTTTTAAGCTAGCTACAGTTGATTTTGTATCATTAAAATTTGTGACAAGAATGCGCGTATCCTTAAAATCTACTTTGACTATTTGTGGTAAAGCATGACGAATATTTTGAATTAACGTACGCAAAAAATAACCACGATTTGCACCTTTCAAATGAATTTCGCCATAACTACATACAATCACACTCATTTATTTTTACGTGCCTCAATTTTGGAAAGGATTTTTTCCGCTTTCTTTTTATAAGGATTATTTAAATAAAAATCAAAGTCATTCAAAACTTGATCTAAGTTAGTATTGTGATCTTGGTCTAACAATTGAAAAAAATCATTTTGCATATCTTGGTTATCAGCCGACAAAATGTAATTTAACAAATTGGCTAAACAAATCTCTGGATTATAATTGGGGCTATAACGTTCCGCCGAAATCTCCGTAGCTAACGATTCAATTTTATTTAATTTTTTGATTGGATCAATTTTAGGTTCAATAACTTTTTTTATTTCAATCTTTTCACTTGGAGTTACAACTAAAGATTCAGGAAAAGGAATTACTAATGATTCAAATTCCTGATCAAATTCATTTAGCAATTGATTTAAATAAGTGTTTGTCATTTTGCGATAATTTCCCCTTTTTATTCAATATTAATAATACCACACCAATGACGATTAATGCAATACTTAAAACGAAAGAAATTCGATTAAATACAAAATCGGCTGTAGTGCCAGGAATTAAAAGACTGTCAGTTCGCATCGGTTCAATGATCGAACGTACTATACCATACCAAATTAAATAGGCAGCAGTTGTGGTGCCGTGTTGCTTCTTTCGGAGAAAAATTATTAATAACAACCAAAAACCAATAAAGTTTAACAAACTTTCGTAAAAAAAGGTTGCTAAATGATATTCTTGCAACGCATCAATATAAACAGTAAACGGAAAACAATTCCAGTTAGTTGCAATACCGTAAGCCTCTTGGTTTAAGAAATTACCCCATCGTCCAATACTCTGTCCTAAAATTAAAGATGGAACAATTAAATCAGTAATAGCAAAAACACTACACTTTTTTATAGCACAATAAATGCAAATACCAATTAATCCCCCAATCTCTGCTCCATAAATCGCCAACCCCTGAAAGCCCCCATTTGACAAATCAAAGAAATCCGCCATGGTTAATTGGTCTGAAAATATTATGTAATAAAGCCTTGCTCCTAAAATGGACAAGGGAACTAAAAGAATAACTAATACGTATGGGATATTATTATCATAACCACGTTTACGACATAAAAAATCACACAAAATAATACCGATTAATAATCCGCATGCAATAATAACACCGTAATACGCAATATGAATCCCGAAGACTTCAAATCCCACATTTTAATTATATCACATAGAATGAAATATGGAAGTGAAACGCGGCGAAATTTATTTCGCTAATCTTGGTGACAGTTCTTGTAATTTGAATAGCGAACAAGAAGGTTTTCGTCCCGTTTTAATTTTACAAAACGACATTGGAAATAAATACAGCCCCACCGTTGTAGTTGCCTGTTTAACTTCTAAAATATACAAAAATCGAATTCCAACACATGTTTTTTTGAGTGCCGAAGATTATAATCTAAACTGCGATAGTTTAGTTTTATGCGAACAAATTAAAACCATTGATAAAGTTCGCTTAAAGCACAAAATGACAACGATAAATAATGCCGACCAACAACGCGTTGACCGTGCAGTGAAATTAAGTTTAGGACTTACCAATTAAAACTATGTTCGTGATACCCACCAAAATAGCCTAATTCCATTAAAAAAGCACTGGGGATAGTACGGTTGATCTCACCATTTAAGAAACGAGCTCGAGCATAAGAAATATTCAAATTACGCATTGCACGAGTAATCGCGACATATAACAATCGGCGTTCTTCTTCCAAAACAGCATCATTATACTGTGATTTATAAGATGGGAACAAGCCGTCTTCCATACCAACAATATAAACATTCTTGAATTCAAGTCCTTTAGCACTATGTATCGTTGAAATAACCACACAGTCGGTCGCGTCTGGATTTTCACTACCTGTCAAAGTAACACTTTGCAAATAACTACTTAAATCCGCATTAGGATTAGCAGCAGCAAATTCCCGAATTGAACCACATAATTGATAAATGTTTTCTAAACGACTCTCGCTGTCGTCTTTTTCATTTTCGTAGTAGACTTGTAAACCAGTAATATCAACGATTTCATTAGCCAAAGTTATCAAACCTTGCTGCAAGAATTCTTGCAGTCGGCACATAATTTTGGCAAAATTTTGAATTGCATTTTTAGTTTTTGTCGTAATTCCTAATTCGTATTGGTCAATTTGTGAAACTACTTGAAAAGACGTTAAATCATGTTCCCGTGCATATAATTTAATTTTTTGATGACACGCTTCACCAATGCCACGTTTGGGGAAATTAATAACATTGAATAAGGCGACTTCATCATCTTGATTCACTAACAAACGTAAATAATCCAAAACAATTTTAACTTCCGCACGTTCGTAAAACTTGAAACCACCCCATACAACATACGGAATATTATACATCCGCAACATTTCTTCAAAACGACGTGATAAAGCGTTAATGCGCATTAAGATGGCCGAATCAGACCAAGCACAACCATTGCGCCGATTTTCCAAAATATGACTGATAATACCTTGCGCTTCTTGTTTATCGTCATAAAAATCTTCAAAATTAATTAAGCCATCATTAATGTTGCTAAAAAGATTCTTTGCGATGCGGTTATTATTTTTTGACACTAAACCACTAGCAAGTTTTACAATGTTTCCTGAACTACGGAAATTTTCTTCCAGTCGATAAATTTTAACATCAGGGAAATCGGCTTGAAATCGATTAATGTTTTCAACACTGGCACCACGCCAAGAATAAATGCATTGATCTTCATCACCTACTACCATAATGTTACGGTGTTTTTGAGCTAGTAAAGCTACAATCTGGTATTGTGTTTCGTTTGTATCTTGAAATTCGTCAACCAAAATATACTGAAAATAATTTTGTAATTTTTCACATACAGTTGTGTTTGTTTTTAAGAGATTTAATGTTTCCAACAGTAAATCATCAAAATCATAAGCATTATTTTTTTGCAATTGGTCACGATAAGCATTAAAGATTCTAACCAATACATCATGATTACTGGTGAATTCTACCATTCCGGTGTTTTTCCAACGTGATAAACCATCAACAGCAGATTTATACAAATCACTATCGACATCACCAAACATTTCCTTAATTATATCTTTTAATACTTTGTTTGTATCTGCTGTGGCATAAATTGAAAAATTTGGTTTCCCACTATGTTTTCGCAATAAACGAACACAAAAACTATGAAACGTTCCAATAAATGTATTAAAAGGACGCCCCAACATTTTTTCAACACGTTCCCGCATTTCATTACCAGCTTTATTGGTAAATGTTAACGCAACAATTGCTTGTTCAGGAATACCATTCTGTAATAAATGTAAAAGGCGTGTTGTTAAAACACGAGTTTTACCAGAACCTGCTCCTGCCGTAACCAACATTGGGCCCAACGGCGCGTTAACAATTTCAGATTGAGCGGCGGTTAATCCCATGCGTTCATTATACTGACATTGATATCGTTTGACAATTAAACTGTCGCTCTTTTTCGTAACGTTCTCGATATTCTTGTAATTTATTACTTAAACCAAAAATATAGCGTTGTCTGGCACCTTCGTTCATCGTCTGCATTAAATTTTTATCCATCAAAATTGCCAGAGCGTTTTCACCATTTCCGGCTTCAAAAATTGCCTTAATGCGTGCATATTGCGCTTCTTCTACTGGATTATTTACTGCTGCTAATTGTTGTTTTGTATGGTCAACTAAAAATTTTTTGGCAGCATTAGTATCTGCGCCTTGATTTTTAAGTAAAGTTAAAGTATTTTTACGACGCAATTTTTCCTCTTGCCAAAAACCAGAGGATAATCTTTTGAATGCTAATTTAGCCATTGTTCTTAATGCAGAACTTTCTGTGTTCATTTTCACATTCCCCCATAAATATTTTTTTAGTATTTCTGTTGTTATTCAATCATAAAAAATCTGTAGATATTTGTCTAATCAAATCGTTCAACAAATTTCGACAAAACATTGAATAACAAAAAGCGACACGGTGATTCCTGTGTCGCAATTTGTTTTTGTGTGGCTTTTAGCGATTATTCAGCCATTGACGAATTTGTTTTTTTACTACAACATCCTTTCGTCTTTGATTTACGTGCTGCTTTTGCCATTGTCCACCTCCTTCATCCGATGTTTTTCTTCGGACTACACTTATCATGTGCAGGTAGGACAAAATTATTCAATTATTTTTTAATGACTGCTTTAATCCGGCGAATACCAGCACTACTACTTTCTTCTTTAATAATTTTGAAACTAATTAAATCCGCTGTGTTCTTTGCATGTGGACCGCCACAAATTTCCATCGATACATCACCAATTGAATACACCTTTACCATTTCGCCATACTTATTAGCGAACGAACCTTCCGCACCTAGTTCTTGTGCTGCCTTCAGTGGCATCTCTTTAACTGTTACCGGAATCTTACGTTGAATTGCTTCATTCACGAATTTTTCCAAAAATGATATTTCATCTGCTGACAATTTATGGTCGCAATTAAAATCAAAACGAAGACGTTCAGGTGTAATGTTGCTGCCTTTCTGGACTACGCCTTTGCCCAACAATTTTTTTAAGCCAGCTAATAACAAATGAGTGGCAGTATGTAAATAGGCTGTTTCTTCACTGGTATCAGCCAAACCACCTTTGAACATGCCGGCCGAAGCAGTATGACTAAGTTCACTATGTTTATTTTTTGCTACTTCAAATTCATCCATATTTATTGTTAAACCATTTTCTGCGGCTAATTCTTGGGTTAATTCAATCGGAAAGCCAAATGTTTCATATAAGCGAAAAGCCGTTTTTCCAGAAAGTTGTTTATCCTTCAAAAAAGGCAAAATTTTATTAAATTCACGGATACCTTGTTCAAGGGTCTTTGAAAATTTATCGACTTCATCTAAATAATTTTTAGTTACATTTTCGTCAATTTGGTAAATTCCTTTAAAGAAATCTCGATAAAATTGAATCAATTTCACATAGACTTCACGGGAACAACCTAATCCATTAGCTTCACGCACGGCACGACGAATTAAGCGACGTAACACATAACCTTGACCATTGGGAGAAGGCAGAACACCATCACTTAGTATCATGGTTGCCGCACGCGCATGCTCTACTAATACCCTGAATGATTTTAGGTTTTCTTCATATTTTAAGCCACAGTCTTCCGCAACCATTTTAATCGCTGGAGCAAAAATTTCACTTTCATAAACGTTTTTGTAGCCATTAATAAAACACAACAAACGCTCTAATCCCATACCAGTGTCAACATTTCGTTGTTTAGCTGGCATAGCTTTACCACCTTTTTCGTAGATAACATACTGCATGTAAACATCGTTACCGATTTCAACATATTTACCACAACTACAACTTGGGTTACATTTTGGTGAACATGGTGCTTTGCCAGTATCATAAAACATTTCACTATCTGGACCACAAGGACCAGTACCACTGGCTAATTGCCACCAGTTTTCACTTTTTGGCAAGAACCAAATTCGATTTTCCGGAATACCCACTGTTTGCCAATAACTTGCTACTTCGTTATCACGTGGAGCAACTTCATCACCTTCAAACGCGGTTACAGAAATCCGGTCTTTATCTAACCCTAAAAATTTGGGGTCAGTTAAAAATTCATACGACCATGCCACCTTATCTTTCTTGAAATAATCACCAAGTGACCAATTTCCCATCATCTCAAAAAAAGTTAAATGAGTTGCATCACCGACTTCATCAATATCACCCGTTCGTACGCATTTTTGAATATCGCATAAACGTTTACCTGCTGGATGATTTTCGCCTAACAAAAAGGGAACTAATGGTTGCATCCCCGCAGTAGTAAACAAAACACTTCCGTCATTTTCAGGCACTAACGAAGCCGAAGGAATAACTTTGTGTTGATGTGATTGATAAAAGTCAAACCACATTTGACGTAATTCATGATATGAAATTTTTCGCATAATGTGTTATTATATCACAAATCACCAATCGTGTCTTCATATTTAACAACATTTTCACCAACTAAATTATCCAATCCCGCCCGTTTTAACATTTGCATAAACAAATCAGCGTTTACTTGGTTTTCATTTTCTGCCTTTTCGGACTCAGCAGAAGACTCTTCCTCTGTTGGCACACGAAGATTTAATTTACGTGCAATTTCATCGACTAACGAAGTTGCTTCCGCATCCGATTCTTCGGATTTGTCGTTTGTTTCAGTTTCGCTTTCAGGTTTAGTTGTCATAGCTGGTTCAATGCCAGTTTTTGGCTTTTGAACACTTGAACGTTCAAGTACAGTCCGTCTTGGCAGGACAGGAGGAATTACCCCATCAATCATTGTTGGTTGTGATAGAGTACTTTCCGCCGGAGTTTCCACTACATCAGTTTTATTCGTTTCAGAAATGGGTAATTGAGTGTTTTCTAAATTTACATTTTGATCAATGTTTGCTAGTTCATTTTTGATTTTTCCGTACATTGATTGTTCAGGATTAAAATCATATTGCGAATATAACTTAAAAGTTTGTGAGACATATTTGTTTTTACAATCAAACACCGCATTATCAATCGTTGCCGTATTAATTCCTAAATTAATAATTTTTTCAAACAAATTTTCTAAATCACATGGATAACACCATACGAATATCATATCAATCATACTACTGTTATTCAAGGCACATTCATAAGCATCAACTAACAAACGCGAATCTAAACAATTAACGCCGGGTTGCTTAAATTTCATGCGACCATCAGTAACTAAGTTATACTCAGTTGCGATTTCACGAATACCAGGCAAAGTATCATCACTGAAACCGTATAATTTACATAATTCAATTTGATATTTACCATTGGCAAAAAATAATATTTCCAATAAGTTTTCACGACTAATTCCTGTATTGTCAACATCAATAAACATCGCCAAACGTGGTTTATTCCCTGTGTTCTTATTAGCCGGTTTAACCCTTACGGTTTTTGTAGATTTAACTTGGGACACATCTTCATCATCATTCATTGGCAAAAGGTTTGCTTTTGTTGTTTTCGCTTTCGTCGTAGCTTTTGCTCTTGAAGAAGTTCTTTTATAACCTTCGTAAACTTTTTTTTCCATGTCCCCCACAAAATAACTATAAAATAAAATTCATAAATTGACAATTATTTTATACCAAGCACTCCGGCGGCTGCAATCATCGCTGCGTTGTCCCCACACAAATTTGGGATCGGTAGATATAATTTTACTCCCATCTCTTCACACATTAATTTGAATCGTTCTCGTAGATACTGATTAGCTGATACACCGCCACAAATACCCAAGGATTTAATTTGAGTCTTTTCTAAATATTCGCGCGTCCTTTCCAATAATTGTTCAATTGCACAAAATTGAAAATTAGCACAAATTTCTGCAAGGTTTAGTGTTTTGCCTTGCTGTTTTTCGTGATTAATATAATTCAAGACGGCAGTTTTTAAGCCTGAATAAGAAAAAGTACTTTTAGGAAACTTTTTCAAAATTGGCGTAAAAGATAAATTCATGTTGGCTGTTTTTGAAATTTTGGGTCCACCCGGATATGCCAAACCCAACACACGAGCGACTTTATCAAAAGCTTCTCCAACTGCGTCGTCAGCGGTAGTACATAACAACTGCGTTTCCCATTTTTCATTAACTTGATATAAAATTGTGTGTCCACCTGATACGAGCAAACATAACATTGGTGGTTGTAGATCAGAATGCGATAAACGTAAACTTGCCATGTGTCCATGTAAATGATTAACAGGAAGAAAAGGAATACTTAAAGCATTAGCCAAACTTTTTCCAAATACTCGCCCAACCATGACTGCACCCGGTAACCCAGGCTGAGTCGTTGCGGCTATTTGATTAATTTTTTCAAGATTGATATTGGCTTGATGTAAAGCTTCATCCAAAACTGGTAAAATATTTTCAATATGATTCCTGGCTGCAATTTCTGGAACTACTCCGCCATATGCTTGGTGAATTGCAATTTGTGAAATAATTACATTTGATAAAATATTAAATTTTTCATCAATCACAGCGACACTGGTTTCGTCACAAGAAGTTTCAATTCCCAAAGTTAACATGCTTGACTTTCCTCGGCGTTTTGTAGCAAAAAAGCATCGGAAAACATTTTTAAGTCACCATCCATAACTTTTTCTACATTGGAAGTTTCTGCACTGGTACGATGATCTTTTACCATGGTATATGGACAGAATACATAACTGCGAATTTGACTACCCCATTCAATTTTCATTTGTACCGGTTGTAAATTTTTTAATTTACGACGTTCATTTTCAAAATGTAAGTATTCTAATTTGGATAATAAATTCTGCATACAAGTCTGACGATTCTGAATTTGGCTACGACCATTCTGACATGTACAAACGATTCCAGTCGGAGGATGTGTGATACGCACCGCACTTTCGGTTTTATTAATGTGTTGTCCGCCTGCTCCTGAAGCCCGGTAGACATCAATGCGTAAATCCTTTTCATCAACTTTATATTCGGTTTTTTCAATTTGTGGAATGACTTCTACCGCGACAAAACTAGTATGACGACGTTTGTTAGCATCAAACGGACTAATTCGTACTAAACGATGCACTCCGGCTTCGCTTTTGAAAATTCCGTAAGCATTCACACCATTAACAGCAATTGAAGCACCTTTCACCCCTGCGCCATCACCTTCTTCAACATTAGTAATCTCATAGTCAAAATTTTGCTGTTCAGCGAAACGGCACATCATGCGCATTACCATTTCAGCCCAGTCTTGCGCCTCGGTTCCACCTGCCCCTGCAGTAATATTCAAGACACAATTACAACCGTCATATTTACCAACCAACAATGTCTTGACATAAAAATCGTCAAATTGTTTTTTAACACGAACATATTCTTCCGATAATTCTGCTTCAGAACAAACTGATGTTAATTCTAAAAAATCATTAATATCATGACTAACAGTCTCAAATTCTGCTACAAATTCTTGCAACGATTTAATCCGTTTGTTTTGTTCAACATTATTCCAATCTTGCTCTTGATTCTTTAATAATGTTTCTAATTCTTGTTTCTTTGATGTAACTAATTCATTAATTGCATCAAGTTTGGTTTTGGCTTTTTGAATTACACTATAATCTAACATATCATCACTTCTTTATATTTAATTTTGTTTTAGCCATTTTCTTATGGTAGTCTTCAACGGCATCAGAAATTACAGATTGAGCCAAATCAACAATTTGCAATTTATTATCAGGCAAACCATTTAAGGCTTTTAAGATAGTATCGCTTTTAATTAATAAAGCACTTTCAAGTGTACGTTTTTTTAATAAATCACAGACAATGTCACTTACAACTAAGGTATAAACACTACCAAAAGTTTTAAATTTAGCATCTGTGATGATACCATTGGCAATCCTTAAATAAATTTTAATCATGTTACCAGAACTAACACTACCTACTTGTCCAACAGCGTCAGCATTCGTTATCATGCCCGTATTTTGTAAATTGTTAAATCTTTCCAAGATAACTGTGTTATACATTTAATGCTCCCTCCACTTTGATATTAATTGGACTTAAAGCACGTAATTTTTTAACAATATTAATTAAACAAATTACCGTGTAATCCAAGTCTTCTTTAGTTGTCGCACGCCCTAACGTAAAGCGAACAGCACCATTAATATAATCATCATGAACACCCATTGCTTGTAAAACATAACTATGACTTAACAATTCACTAGTACTTGCTGTACCAGTAGAAGCGCGAACCCCCATGGTATCCAACATGGCCACAATGCTTTCACCAGTAATTCCTTGGAAAGAAAAATTCACGTTATTACTTAAGCGTTGATTACGATGTCCGTTTAATTTAACACCAGGAATTTTAGCTTCAACTTCTTTAATAAAATAATCTCTCAATTGTTTAATACGAGTATTATTAGCATTACCATCACGCATACAAATTTCTACAGCCTTACCCAAACCAACGATTGCCGGCAAATTATAGGTACCCGCACGCATACCGTTTTCTTGATACCCACCATGCATAAATGTGTCAATGCGTGTACCACGTTTTAGATACAAAGCCCCTACACCCTTGGGTCCATAAATTTTATGGCCAGACAAAGACAAGGCAGTTATATTCATTTCTTTGACATTAATGCTAACGCTTTCTAGTGCTTGGGTTGCGTCAGTGTGAAAATAAACGTTATTTTTACTACAAATATTGGCAATTGTATTAATGTATTGCACTGTACCAACTTCATGGTTAGCAGTCATTACAGAAACCAAACAAGCAGGCTTAGATAACTTTGCTAATAAGTCTGGAATTGAAATAATTCCGTTTTCATCAACTTTAATATATTCAACCTCTACACCATTTTCAGTTAACCAACGTGCTGATTCAGTAATACTGGGATGTTCAATTGCACTAACCAAAATTCTTTTAATGGGTGAAGCAGCAACAATACCTTTAATGATCCAGTTATTAGCCTCTGTTGCTCCGGAGGTGAAATAAATTTCATCTGGGTCAGCATTAATGATTTTTGCCACGCTCACACGTGCTTGTTCGATTGCTTCTCGTGCATTATAGCCAACTTGATGCAATGAATTTGGGTTACCATAATGTGTAATAAAATATGGCTGCATTGCATAAAAGACTTCCCCGTTACAATATGTGGTTGCAGCGTTATCTAAATATATTTCCTTATTTAATGCCATATAAACATTTTACTCCTTTCTGAACAACAAAATCAAGTAATTTAGACACTTTAAATGTTTTCTTAACATTTGATAATCAGGAATCACATTACCAACTACATTCCAGAAAGCTGGTGTGTGATTAAATTCTAACAAATGACATAATTCATGAACAACAATATAATCCAATAAATTTGGTTGTAGGAAAATCGCTCGCCAGTTAATCGCAATATTCCCATGATTATCACAAACTCCCCACCGCGTTTTATTGTTATTAACAGTTATGCCGTTGGGATGTAATCTTAACCGTTGTGCCATATAACTAACGCGTTCGACCAAAACTTCTGACGCAACTTTTCGGTACCACTTCTCGATTTTTCCTAAGATTTTATCGCTAGCGATTTTTGCCGGAATTAATAACTTATTATCACTAATCATAATTTCTTTTACATCCTTAGTAATTAAGGGCGTCAATTCCTTACCTAAAAACAAAAAGACCGTGTAATTAACAACATTGGGATTAATGTATGAATTACTCCGAATGGCATTTTGTTTCTTAATAATCCAATCTTTTTTTTCTTTAATAAAAGCAAAAATTTTATTTTCAGGATAATTATATGGTGCACGCACGATTAATTCGCCCTTAGCGTTAACCATTAACGATAAAGTACGTTTATTCGTACGAATAATATTCCGTGGGTCTAACATCTAAAAAGATAATAACGCAACCCAGATTGACTTGACAAGGAGATAATTTCGACATTAAAATTGTATTGTGGCACGCGGTAAAATGACAGAAATTACCATATTGAATTTACTCAATACTCGCCCAATGTATGGCGCTGAAATGATTGAGGAAATTAAACGATTATCGGGCAATACGGTTATCATGTCTTTACCGACACTTTATTCATCATTACATCGCATGGCAACCAAAGAATACGTACGCAGTTATCAAAAAGAATCTGCCATTGGTGGTCGTTGTCGTGTTTATAACATTACTAACATTGGGCGTGAATATTTAGCAAAAAATCCAATTAAAATCGATTACCAACAAATTGTTAATCATTCAACCACAACACATAAAACTTTTTCTTCGTTAGAAGAAGCTTTCTCTCTGCCGTTAAATAAAAAATCATCAACACAACCCGAAATACCCGAGGATAAACGCGTTTTGCAAATTACACCTTCTGAACCTTCATTAACTCAACCAGTTTCAAAGGCGGTATCTAAATCTGAACCTAAGGTTTCCCCTTATACACCTTATATTGCGCCAACTGAAAAAATTACTGCCACACCTGAACCTCAATATCATCAAACTTCGATTGGTTTATCCGGAACACTCGGTGGCAATGATTTACGTCCATTATTGAATCTTAATCAAGTTACAGTTGGCAATGATTATGTTATCATCAACCGTTTGCGTATGATTGCTGTTACACTAACGACGGCGATATTTTTGTTAATTAATTTCTTATGTTCTCTGACCCAAACTGTTTGTCAAGACTATTACAGTTTGGTCAATATTGCTTTATGCATTTATTTCTTAATTTACTTAGCAATTTATTTTGTCTACCCAAGAATTAAAAAAGTATTCAAACGCAAACCATACGTAATTCGACAAATCATCTTTACGGTAATTTTGTTAGCAGTAGTAATTACCGGTAATATTCTCGCTAAAACAACCAACTTTATGTGGTTAGCTTTTTTTGCACTTCTGCCACTAACTGAGTTTGTGCTAATGGTAATTCTACGCAAAAGGAGTTGGTTCGTATGTTAACTATTACCAACCTTGAAAAAGAAGATGCTAATAAATTAATTATGGCAAACGTTAATTTAACTTTGCACGAAGGTGAAATTCTGGCTTTAGTTGGCGAACACCACAGCGGTAAAAGTTTATTAGCTAAATTAATTTTAACTTTAACCCATCGCACACGTGGTGAAATACAAGTTTCAACTAACCAATACATGGGAGCGTTTATTCCCCATGAACAGCTAATGTCAAATATTACTGTGCAAGCCGCCATTAAAGATTACTGCCAATTACGTGATTATCCTTACGATGGAAAAAACGTGAAAAATATTTTAGCTTTATTTAATTTACGTAAGTATTTGAATTACAAAATTTCGCAACTTACGATTAACGAACGCGATCTCTTAAAAATTGCCATGCCCTTGATTTTACGGACTGACATTTTGATTCTTGATAATCCATTCCTGAATTTAGATCAAAAGCAAGCAAAAGATTTAAGAGTTTTATTAAAGAAAATTAGCAATGAATTACACACATCAATTTTAATTACAGCATCAAAAATGTCTGACATTGAAGAAATTTGTGATACAATCGCAATTATTGACGATGGCGTAATTATTAGTATCCAATCATACAACGCGATGATTTCTCGTGAAATGGATCAAGCGAAACTGGGCGTAACGGTTGCCGAGCCAAACTACGCCGCAAAACTTATTGAAGATACTTTTCAAGTACCGGCACGTTTATGCGGTGATCAAGTCATTATCAATTTGAAACCAGAACGCGTACAAGATGTTGTTGATATGTTACTTAGTGCCAATGTGACTGTAATCAGCGCACAACGTGTCTTCCGCTCGTTAGATAATCAATATTGGGAACTAATCAACAGTCGTAAAAAATATTATTAATCTTGCAACCAACTTGTTTGGTCACGCCAACCTGGACGCACAATAACAAACGTGTGCAAGATAACATGCTGCCCTAATAATTTTTCTAACTGCTGACGGGCATTAACGCCAATCGCATGAATTAGCTTACCTTGATTACCGATAATAATGCGTTTATGATTAGGTTTATCACAAATAATATCAGCATCAATATTAATGGTGCGTTGTCCATTTTCAAATTTAGTAATAACAACTTTCACACCTGTGGGAACTTCGTCACGTAATTGATTAATGATTGCTTCACGGATAGTTTCTGCTGCCATCGTTCGTTCACTACTGTCAGTATATATGGCTTCATCGTAGATTGGCTCACCCTCTGGTAAATATTTTTCCAAGCACGTAATTAGCGTTTCAATACCAATTTTTTTTATTGAAGAAACTGGCACAAATTCTTTAACAAATTGATAATTCTTTAACTGGTCTAAAACTTGAAACAATTTCGCGGGTTGCACGCTATCAATTTTGGAAACGACAACAATCACTGGTACGCCAAAGTTTTCATAATTAGACAATTTTACCAAAGCTTTCTGGGTAAGATGACCGACATCAAGAACAAAGCAAATTACATCTGCAGATTTAACAGCGCCCGAAATAACCCGATTCATCTTGTGTTCTAAAAGATTAGTAGCCCGTTGCATACCTGGTGTATCGACAAAAATAATTTGTGATTGCTTTGTGTTCAAAATGCCACGAATTGCATCTCGTGTTGTACCAGCCATCGGTGTGGTAATTGCGACTTTACAGCCAACAAGTGCATTAATTAAAGAACTTTTACCAGCGTTTGGTTCCCCCAACAAAGCAACGCTACCGCATTTATGGATTTTGTTCATACTTCAGCTTGGTCTCCATCGCCAACCGCTGGTGGGAATAAATAGATTGCACTTAAACTATCAATCACTTCGTAAGTTTGGTCATTAGCAATAATAATTTTAATGTCACCATTGAATTCACATAAATATTGACGAGTGGTAGCATTAGGATAAATTAAACGGTCTTTTGAATATAAGCACAACGCCAACATTTGGTTATAACCTTCACTGATAGCTTTAGCAATGGCGGTATCCCCTGCACCAAACGATGGAGCGGAATAATCACCAGTTTCAATATTACACCCCCCAAGAATGATGTTATCACTACATAATAGCGCGGAGCCAACCGCAACACCAGAATAAGGACAATAAGCATTGTCCGCATACGACTTTGCCGTATCAATTAATCGTGCAATGATTTCTTTGCTTAACATGAAATCCATCAAGATAATAATGCCATAATTTTGCGTTGTAGTCCAAACATTTTTACTTCATCTTCTGGATTAATATGATCATAACCAAATAAGTGTAATGTGCCATGGACTTGTAGGAAAGTAATTTCTTGTTCAAGACTGTTACCAATGGCTTTTGCTTGACGACGTGCAACTGATCTACAGATTAAAACATCACCCATAAAACGACGTTTGGTTTCAGGATTAACGTCGCCATCTGGAAAAGAAAGTACGTCAGTAACTCTATCTACTTGACGAAATGTACGGTTTAACTGATGAATCTGTCGCGGACTAACAAATGCATAATTAACTTCGACCGTAGCCGGGTCGACTTGTAAAATTTGGCAAACAGCATTCAATACTTCCATAAGTATCTACATTATAACTTATATAATCCAAATTACCAACCGACTAATTTGATCATCGTTGACAAAAGCCACTTCGCCTGTTACTACCACGCTATCAGGATATGCATCGGCAACTAATAAATCCCCTTTTTTTACCACATCACCCGTTGTAACTAAAGCCTTGCCACTATACGTTGTGATTTCTTTGATTACTGCGTCATATTGAGCATAGAAATTAGTTTTCACTTTACGCGTATGATTTGTTGCCGAAACTAAATTTACGACCAAAGTATTCCCCGAAATCTGCACATGGGCATGAGCAAGATAATCAAAATTACCAACCAAGTTATTGGCTAAATCCAAACTTTTTATTTTATTCTTCCACATGAATTTTTTAACTCCTAATTCTTCTAAATGTTTGCATACTGATGGAATTAAATCTGCATCATTACATTGCACACGAACACTATAGATTCGCATGTCTAACAATAAAAAACTAATTAGCGCTATAACGAGAGAGACTACCAACACAAAATGATTTAATAAAAAATTAATTCCACGGATTAAATTATAATTTTCTTTAACTTGATACTCAAAATTATTAACTAAATTTTTAATAGCCTTACTGTTAACTAATGGTGTTTCAAAAAAGATTGCATCGTTTTGACATTTAATATTGGTAACATGATAAAAACGTAATTTATTAATACATGATACTGGTAAGCCCTGTACTTGAAATTCAACGTTACCACCTAAAAATTTTTTAATGTGAGACATTTGTCAACACTCCGCTGATTTTACCATTAATTGAAATTTCATTTTCGTCAAAGCGCGCGATAACTAAATCTTTACCATTAATTTCAATCAGCCCGCCTTTTACACGGACAACAATTTTATCAATAGCAAAATCCATCAAAGAAATGACACCCCCAATTGTAACATCACGATTCAAGTTTTGATGAATAAAAAAATCTTTCACATCTATTTATAATGGTTTTTTATCGTTAATATTACTTAAAGCCACAATTCGTTTATAATCCGCTTGTGTAAAAGTCATGGGTTCATCATCGCCAGCAGTTGTGTTATCCTCTGTACCGAAACTAAAGCTTTGATAATTTTTATCACGGATGTATTTGCTAATATTACCAGTCCGATCGGTGTGTTTTTCAATTTGAAGTCGAGACGTTTCATTACGCTGCGTGTTCTTTATTATCTCGTTCAAATCATCCGCTAATTCGCTATTATAAATTTTCATATCAACTGGTGATTTGGTTTCAACTTTGTTTTCCTGAACTGTTTTTTCGGATGGCATTTCTTTGGGGGCTAACTGCTTTTCTTCAACTTTTTTCTTTGCTGGACCACTGCCCTTAATCAACCGATCAACAATAGCAAATAATATAATTACTACGGCAAGAACAACCAGTAAGATAATGATATAACCGACCGAACTATTTGCCATTTAATCCTCCTCTTTATTGTAATTTAGTTTTCTTTTTGGGTGGATTTAACGATGGAGTTAACATATCAGAATTAGCATTACCACTTAAAGCTTTACGCATTAAAGTATCGCTCTGCATATTTTCCATCTGCATATAATCTTTCACGTTAATGTTACCAAATTTCAAAGCACCAGCCAAAGCCTTTGGTACTTCAGATTCAGCCGCTACTACTCGGGCACGCATCTCTTGGGTTAAAGCACGCATTTCTTGTTCTGCCGCAACAGCTTCAGCACGACGTTTTTCAGCATCGGCTTGACTAATATATTTTACCGCTTCGGCTTTATCAATTTCCAACTCAGCACCAATATTACGTCCAACTTTCATATCAACAATGTCCAAAGACAAAATGTCGAAAGCAGTATCGGCAGCTAAATCTTTGTTTGCCATAATAGTTTTAGTAATGATGTTTGGACCTTCTAAAATTTCATTGTGAGTATTGGCATTACCAATCACAGTCATAATTCCTTCACTAATCCGTGCAATAATTGTTTCTTCTAATGCCCCACCTATAATGCGTTTCAAATTAACACGAACAGTAACTTTAACGCTAACTGACACCTCAATACCATTTTTAGCCATGGCTGTAATATTATTAATCTGAATAATTTGCGGCATGATACGATGTTTAACAGCATCATTAATATCGCGTCCAGAAAGATCAACCGCGATTGCAGTTTTCAAGTCCAAATCTTCTAGGTTTGCACTTTGCGCGGCAATTAAAGCGTTAATAACTAATTCAATATTACCATGTGCTTGTAAATGGTTTTCAATTTGTGCAATTGTAATATCGACACCAGCCTTTTTGGCTTTAATGTAATTATTAACAATGTTGCGTGCATCAAGTTTTTTAACTGTCATTGAAATCAATTCAGCGATGGAAACGTGGGCACCTGAAATTAAAGCACGAATCCACAAAACCATATTGAAAAACGAACAGAAAGTAATAATGCCAATTACAACGACCAAAACGATAATCCAAGGTATAATATTCATCGTCTTATGATAACATAAATATTATTTTATGTCTAGATTAGTTATCAATTTTATTAAACTCTTTTTTTAGACGGTGTAAAATCTTTTTTTCTAACCGAGAAATATATGATTGAGAAATTTCAAGCATGTTTGCTACTTCTTTCTGAGTACGCTCTTTACCACCACCCAATCCAAAACGTAATTGCATAATTTCTTGTTCACGAATGGATAATTTATCGACCGCCAACCATAACAAATTTTTTTCTACTTTCATGTCTAATTCTTCATCAACGTTAGTTTCAGTCGTACAAATCACATCTCCTAAACGAATTTCACTACCATCGCTGTCCGCATTAATCGCTTCATCCATCGAAACATCACTACGTGATTTCTGGACCTTTCGTAAATACATTAGAATTTCATTTTCAATACAACGACTGCTGTATGTTGCTAATTTAATGTTTTTATCATACTTAAAACTATTGACAGCTTTAATTAAGCCAATCGACCCGATGCTAATCAAATCTTCAATATCAATTCCTGTATTCTCAAATTTTTTGGCAATATAAACTACCAAACGAAGATTATGGGAAATCAATTTTTGTCGTGTTTCCGGCTTACCTTGGTCTAATTCTTGCAATAAAAATTCTTCCTCTTCTTTTGGTAAAGGCTTTTCAAGGGCTTCCGTCCCATTAATAAAAAAAATACCAGTTTCGTCACACACACAACAATCCACATCGTTACCAATGTTGATTTGCTTAAATAATGCGATTGCCTTAGTAATTAAATTCATAATGTTCCTCCTAATTTAATATTCAAGATGGCATCATATTTTTGATTCCCAAAGTTGTGTGTACTTACCCCCAGTAAACTATGAACTGTTGCTCCATTAATTTGGATTCTATCTGGCGAAAAAACAAATAATTGACTTTTACCATTAACTGTTTGACAGCTGATATAATGTCCGTCTTTAATACAGTTTCCTAATTCATGTAACAAAATTTTATCAGCAGAAATATTGGGAAACATTTGTAAAAAGACCGCTAACGAAATAATTGAAACTGGTTTCTGCGAAATAGGGTCAATTAATGCATTGCCCGAATCAAGTAAAGCATTAACTTGATAACTTTTTCCTCCATACATAATTTTTGTTTGATGTAATAACTTTTGACACCAATGGCGGTGCAATAATTTTTGCATTATGATGTAAAATAGTAAGACGACTATTACCAACAAATATTTGTTAGTAAATGCATACATCGCCGAGCCAAAAGCGAATGCAAAAGTTAAGATTGCTGCCATGCTTTATCATAAATATGTTTGTCATGGCGGATTTATGCTAATCAAATCAAAATATGTAAGATGATGACGAAGTAAAAAAGTAATGGAAAAATTTTTTATTTTATGTTAAAAAAGAATGATGAAGTATGTTACAGAACGCGATATTTATAACACAGAACAATTAAATCGTGTTTTAGAACATTTACCACCGTTTTGTAACGCTTTTTTCCTTGGAATTGAACAAATAACATCTCCGCTAACACGTTTGGGTTATGCACGAGATTTAGAAATATTTTTTAATTTTTTAATTAATGAGTCTGAAAAATTTCATAATTATCAAATGACTGATTTTGAAAAAAAAGATTTAAATAAAATTGCCATTGATGATCTAGAACTTTACATGTCATTTTTAACTCATTACAAAAAAAGCGACCATGATTATTTGAATGGTGAACGCGGTAAAATGCGTAAGATGTCGGCATTGCGTTCCTTTTTCAAATATTTTTATCGTCGTGGCGACTTGCAAGAAAACATCATGACTAAAATTGATTTACCAAAAATTCACGAAAAAAGTATTACTCGATTATCCGATGATGAGGTTGAAAAGATGGTAACAGCAGCCGCTAAAAATCCACGTGATGAAATGATTATCAGTTTATTTTTGCTTTCCGGCGTACGTGTCAGTGAACTAGTTGGGCTTGATTATCAGGATATAGATTTAGTTAATAAAACATTTTTAATAACACGTAAAGGCGGAAAGCAAACCATTTTACACATGGGTAACCAATTACATGATAAATTCGCTAACTACTTTGCTGGAGGAAATTGGGCACCAACTACTCCACTCTTTACAAAATGTGGGCGCAGGCTATCTGTTCGCGCAATCGAAAATATCGTTAAAAAATATGCTAAGATTGCCGCTCCATTAAAAAAAATCAGTCCCCACAAATTACGATCTACCTACGGAACGAATTTATACAAAGCAACAAATGATATATATATCGTAGCAGATGTACTCGGACATAAAGACATTAACACAACAAAAAAACACTATGCAGCCATCAGTGATGATATCCGTATTAAAGCTGCTGATATGGTTAAATTATAAGTCTAATTTTTGCACTAAAAAATTATTTCTTAATGGTTTCATCTAAATATGAACTACCAATATCAGCAATAAACATCATTAAACTTAACGGAAATTTTTTGAAAGCGTCGGCAAGAGAATAACTTCCACCCATAACACGAGCATCATATGGTCCCATATGCCAATTAATTGCCATTGCTTCTTCACGCGTTAATTTCATAAAACCTGAAATAATGTAAACTGATTTTTCACCATGTCCATATGGCAATTGGTCATCAACGGTAAAATATGGTTCCTTAACCCATTCGTTATCACGTTTAACATTGCGGTAATCAACCTTATAGGTGTTTGCCTTACAAACGTCGTGTAATAATGCCGTAACTGCTAATGTTTCATCGCTCACAGAGATTTGTTCTGCGGCAATATTTTTTTTCAAGCGATGATAAACTTTTACCGAATGGTCAACCAATCCCCCCTCAAAATTATTATGAAACTTCGTCGATGCCGGACAGGTAAAGAAATCTGTCGTTTCAAGCCAGGCTAATAACTTATCAGCCCCCTCACGTTTTATGTTCTGTTGATAAATTGAAATAAATTCTTCTTTCGCGTTCATACCAACAGTTTACAGCAAAAACATACAATCACCAAACGAATAGAATCTAAAATTATGCTTTTTTGCAAGTTCATAAAGTTCTAACACTTTTTCGCGACCAATAAACGCTGATACTAACATTAACAATGTTGATTTGGGTAAATGAAAATTCGTAATCAATGCGGATATAACCTTGAATTTGTAAGGTGGATATATAAAAATTCCAGTCGTGTCTGTTACTGCTTTAATCATCCCATATTTAGCGTAACAGCCTTCCAAAGTACGTAGACTAGTCGTACCAGTAGCAATAATTCTACGTCCATCACGTAAAGCATCATTGATAATTTGTGCAGTCATTTCAGGAATCTGATAACGTTCATGGTGCATTACATGTTGAGTAATATCTTCCACTTTGACGGGACGGAATGTACCCAAACCAACATCTAAAACGACAGGAGCAAATATTACTCCTTTCTTTTTTGCTGCAGCCATTAATTCTTTTGTCCAATGTAAGCCAGCAGTTGGCGCTGCGGCACTGCCTTCCACCTTAGCATAAACAGTATTATAATTTTCTTTGGTCGCATGCCCATTTTGAATGTAATGTGGTAATGGTATTTCACCGACCTGGTCAATAACTGCTTCTAAATTTTGTGCACCTGCGACACAACTCAAACTCATAATTGCAGTCCCTTCATCAGGGTTTTTACTCAACAATGTCGCTTGTAATTGACCAAGTACATCTACCGCGTCGCCAACTTTCAGACGACGCATTGGTTTAATCAAAACTTCATACTGATTCAAATTAATTTTTTTCAAAAGCAAAATTTCAATTACCGCACCTGTTTTCTTTTTACCCAATAAACGAGCAGGAATGACACGAGTTTCATTAATGACCACAACATCACCCTTGTGCAACAAGCCCAAGATGTCTTTAAACTGAGACATTTGTACTTGCAAAGATTGACGGTTATACACCAACATTTTACATGCGTCGCGCGGTTCCATTGGTTCCGAAGCAATCATATTTTCCGGTAAGTCATAATCATAATCAGATAAAGATTCCACATAAATTATATACAACAAAACTTAAACCATAAGCAAGCAACAAATTCAGAAAAAATAATTTAATTCCTATTTTCTGTCCACAATGGTGATTAACAGCCATTTGTGCTGCCATACATTTAGGATAAAGCGCAAAAAAAGTAACCAATGATAAAATTACTGGCACGGTTAAAGCACTAACAAAATTTGGAAAAAATAAAAGCACAGATACTGCTGCTTCTTTCGCAATTATGCCAAATAATAATGCACAAATCAAGACAGGTTGATTAAGACCAATCGGTGCAAATAACGGAGCAAAAATTCCACATATTGCAAAAAGTATTGATTGTTTTGGGTCGCTAACAAAATTTAAATTAAAAGAAAAACGCGCCAAAATAACAATTGCAAAGGCACTAATACTAAATGCAATAATAATTTTTTTGGCAAAGTTTAGGGTTTGTCGCAAAGTGTCTAAAAAGCACTGCCAGATATTAGGAAAAGCAAGTTTAACGATTTCATCGATTTTTTTATCAGCGGAAATTTTTGGTACCAACATAACTACCAAAATTGCAATTATGATACAAATTAAATAAACAATTAAAAGTGAAAAAAATGGAAAACCTAAAACCGACAATAAAAGGAATGTCAACATTGGCAACTGCGCTGTACATGGAATCAAGGACAAAAAATATACTAACCGATTTCGTTGTGGATTATCCCTAGCAGAGCAAACTGCCATTGTTGTGCAATTAAAAGCCAAACAAATCGGTAGAACATTTTTAATTGGTAGATGTATAACGCGAGCAAATTGTGCCAATAAACCACTTTTTTCTAAAATTGACAAGATTAAATATAACAAAAAAACTTGAGGAATAAACTCAATTAATGCACTTAAAATCTCCCATAACGATGGCACAGTTATGTATATTATTCAGGTTTAGCAAGCTTTCGTTGTTTTGAATAAATACGTGCTGTCTCAAATTGCTTATACAAAGGTGCAATCAAAAATAATGACGAATATGTACCAGCAAACAAACCAAATATGATTGGTAAAGCAAATTCAATCAAAGACGATAAATGCATAATTAAACTAATTACTGTCAAAACGATTAAGGTCGCTAAGGTTGTCGCAACAGTTAAAATACTGCGTCCCAAAGTGCGATTAATTGATCGATTAACAATTTGTTCCAAAGTATAATTTTCGGGATTATTCTTTTCGTAATTACGCACACGGTCAAAAACAACCAAACTATTATTAATTGAATATGCCATAACCGTTAAAATCGCCGCAATAAACGAAGCATTAATTTCAATTTGGAAAATTGCCATCAAGGCACAAATCATTAAAACATCGTGCGCCAAAGCCAATATTGTTGACATACCCGCGGTAAACTTAAAACGAATCAACATATAAACAATCAATCCTGCCAATGCCGCTAAGATTGACCAGAAGACTGACACTATCGTTTCTTTCGTGGTGCTAGCTTGAATACTATCGTCAGAAATCCAATCTTCATCAAAATAGGCTTTTAATTCCGTAGTAATTGTTTGTGTTTTATCGACATCAGCATTAAATTTAATTGAAAAATTGTTACCACCGCTCGTATTTTGTTCTTCAGTAATTGAATACTTAACATCGTAAGTATTCATTTGCGACTCAATGTCTGCTTTACTATGTGTCCCATCGGCGCTAACACTTATAATTGTACCTCCAGTAAACTCTAAGCCTAAATTAAAACCACAAATTGCTAAGATAATTACGCCTAGTACCAAAATTACTGCCGGTGCGATGAAAAACCAGCGACCATTACGAACATAATTAAAATTTGAATTTTTAATTTTATCGATTAGTTTCATTTAGCACCACCCATGTTTAATTTACGTTTTTGAGGAACTGTCGG